>Ga0101942_100371_pt1 | contig 18370 bp, 18 predicted proteins | sample DewCreD2012metaG_4_FD_75243 | JGI IMG/M metagenome (GOLD analysis project Ga0101942, IMG submission 75243) | Hot spring sediment bacterial and archeal communities from British Columbia, Canada, to study Microbial Dark Matter (Phase II) - Dewar... ...
ATTGACTACCAACCCGATGGGGGCAATGCCCCAAGGGTTGGTAGAGGGCTGGAGATGTGAGCCCCATGCCGTTGGGCTCGAAGGAGCCCCATGACCCACCTACCGTTAAGCTTGGTAGGTGGCTGAGGGCTAAGTCCCTACACCCGATTATGATCACATAAAATGATTGAAATGAAAGTGTAGGGACAAACGGAAGACATCAGCACCCTAGAGCGAGGGGCAGATTCAGTTTTTATGAGCATTTATATTGTTTATTTCTATTTGTTTTTGTTAAGCCCTTTCAGGGCTATTAGGTATGCTGATGTCCCAATAGATTTATAAGCTCAGAGACTTGTATCTCTAATTGGTGACCCCTGGTTCCCAGATCCGTAGAGCAATGATCCACCAGGCGATTGGTGGAGAGCCTCTGCGGTGAGGGGGTCTGGGGAGACCGTTGAGACCGTTGAAAGGTAGATAGCGGGGAATAATAAACATCAATGACCATAAACCGCCATCTACCGAGAAACGGCCTCGAACAAATAATGAGGACCTTGCTACTGAGCGAGGTTGGGCAAGCTTTACAACTGAAAGCCTCGCCATTTATGGCGGGGATGGAGATTTATAAGCTATGTATCCTCTAGTATTCTCTATGATGATAATGCGTGTTAGCTCGGGGGCAACCCTCTAGCGATCATGATAGAAATGCTAGACGTACAGGATTAAACCTATGCCTCCGGGGCTATGATAAGAGCCATAGCCCCGAGCCCCCGAGAGGGGATAGGGGTAATAAGCCCAAGACCCGGCCCAGGGTTAAACCTTCCCAGAGGGGATGTAGCCCCAAACCTCCCACCATTCAGGACAGGGAGGAGGTCAGACATATCCTCTAATCCTGGTGCTAACTATATGTAGAGCCTTGGATCCTCTTTTATTACCTTAACAACAGCCATTGTGGATGTTCTCTCTATCTCTGGGGAGTTCATCATGCTCTCGAGAAACTGCATGAAGTGATCCCTCGAGGGTGATTTCGCTATAACCACAAAGTCTATGTCGCCTAGCACAAAGTATACTGATTGCACATACTGGTACCCAGCGATCATTCTTCCTATCTTCTCATGATAGCCTTTTCCATATTTTCCCCTAACTAGTGTTATTGTTATATATTCAAAGCCAAGTCTCTCTGGGTCTAGCACCGCGTTATATGACCTTATAATGCCCATTGTCTCTAATCTCTTCACTCTATAATACACAGTTGGTTTTGGGATCTTGAGTTTCGATGCTATATCACTATATGAGATCCTGGCATTATCCTGGAGGATCCTGAGGATCTCTATGTCTATGTTATCGATGCCTCTCCTCTTTAACTCGACACCCATCATGTCTAGCCACCCTTATATATCTTGTGAGACAATATTTATATGTGGTAGAGTATTTTTAACTATTTTCTATGTTCCACATTATTAGCTCAATATAGCGACTATATCGACAACGCCCTTCAGTGCTAGAAAAACAGCTAGAGGTGCCTGAACCTCATAGTAGGCCTGGGTGTTTGCCTCGAACTCTGCTCCATAGAAGTTTATCCTCGGGATCCTGGTTTTTGTTTTGATCCTCATCTTCATATCCTCGAAGGGGGATAGGTGGAGCCCAATCTCAAACCTTTCTATATCACTAACCCCAATGGGCTGTGCCCTAAGGGCGGTTTTTCCATTCAGGGAGTTGGGGATCCTGACCAGTCTAGATATATCTATGGTTACTTTCTCATCTATATAGACCTCGTAGAGCTCTCTTCGCCATATATCGCTGAGGATCTCTAGGATCTTCTTGCTAACCCTCGATGAAGAGCCTGCTAGGTAGGATATCACATCACTATCAACAGAGTAGCCGTTCCTCATATATGCTCTCGCAACCCTGGAGGGAATCCCCCCATCTGTAGCCCTTGGCGGGGGCTGGATCCTTGTTCTCGCCCTTCCCCTAGTCTGTGTCCTGTAGAACGCCTCTGGGGAAAAACCCTCCCCCCTTATGTAGTCAACAAGCTTCTTCCTCTCATCCCTACCCAGGGTTCTGAGATCCTCTCCACCATAGCAGTGAACATGGAAACCCCTGTTTCCCGAGAATGCTATCTCTATAGACCCCTTAGGAACGCCGATCTCCTCAACTAGTATGTCTATAAGCATGGAGAGATTCCTCTTAGCCAGCTCTATGCACCCAGGCTCTATGATCTCTATCTCAGAAACCTCATCGCCAGAGCCGCACCTAGCACCAGGGGGTTCCCTCCCAAGCTCTCTATCTCCCGGACAGTAGTATAGCTTCTGAACAGAGCACCCCGGGATCTGGTCTGCATCTATATCGAAAAGAAGATCAGAGCCCCTCCAGCCCTTCTCATCCATAGATGGGGCCGACGGCTGGAGATATAGAGCCGATGAGTAGTATAGATGAAGTGGGGGCTTCTGGGCGATATACCTCCTAAGCTCCTCGGGCGTTCTGAATGATAGATGCCTAACATAACTGGCAGATCCGAATGGCTGCAGCGCGAATTCCCTGAACTCCATATCGCTCGGCAGCCTTAGATCTGCCTTTGAATAGTATTTGGAGAATAGATCTCTGAGAAGCCCAGGATTACTCGGATCTTGGCGCAATGTAGAGGACAAGCCTCGCTCCCCTTGGCATTGCAAGCACTACCTCGCACGGCTTATCAGTCCCAAAGGCTATAGACGCCTCCTCAGCTATCAAGCTCGCCTTTGCGATCTTGTCCAGATAGTCTATAGTATAGGATGCCCTCTCCGTATCCTCGCTATTATGCTGGTGCTCGAGAAGACCTCCAGCCTCTGTGGTTAGGATTATCTCCGCCTCCGCAAGCTCCGACGAGCCGGAGATCCTGAGACCCTCAGGATCTGATCTAAATGTTATCACATCCCCAACCTCTGAGAACACCTTATATGCCGAGTAGAAAGCCTGTGGATACATTCTAGACCTAACAGGGAGATCTATCCTCAGCTCCGGAACCTTCTCAACAGCAGAACCGCTTAGAATAGGTAGGGAGAACCTCCTCTCAAACCCCTGGGGAGCCACTAGATCCACCCAGATCCTCTGTCCATCATGCTCCAGCAAGAGCTCATCCCTCTTACCAGCCCTCTTAAGGATCTTGGATATATCCTCGAAACTCACAGGAACCTCGTGCTCCCCCTCAGCCTCGAAAACCTCAAAACCTGCTGATGGTATCTGGAACTCTATAAGGGCAACATGGCTAGGATCCATGGCCCTTATAAGAAAACCCTCCTCAGACACCCTTATAGAGCCTATATCAACAAGATCAGCGATAGCGGATAAAGCATACCTCCAGACCCTGGCATCTAGAAACCTTAGCCTGAAAACCACTAAGCCCACCAAGATATAGAGAGAAATGGGTTAATTAATAACAACCGCCGAAGCTAAGTATAGCTGGCGACCTAAGCCGGATCATTTCTAGGATAGTTATAGTGTTTTGATAAACAATACGGGCATATTATTTGGATACAAGAATGGGCAGGCACATAGGAATAGATCCCTAAATGCTTGGAAAAACTATTTATACCTAGCCATGCCCTTTATCTCCACATTATCCCTTCTAACAAGCTTTGGGAACGGATCTCCAGCATAGGTTATCTTCTCATCAATAACCCCTCGATCTGGGTCATCATTCCTAAGAATAGCTGGGAGTATTCCTTCTCTAGATACCATGGATCTTCTCTGTGTTTTGTCTATCGATTTACTCATGTTTACTAGATATATTTCGATGCTCTCCATCTCCATTCCAACCCCTACTAAGATATAGTGTTAAAACCTATTTAAATCTTAGCCATTGTATTTAAATATAGATAGCTTGATATAAGTGATACTATGATAGTATAAGTATAGATGGCGTGGTTTATGTCGATTTACCCAGGATCTTTTCAAACCCTGTGAACCATACTATAGTCTCCCAAACACACCTCTCTGAATCAATGCATGATCCCGCCGAGGAGCTCGCTATTGCTAGGGATTCTCCTCCGCCACATTCCCTAACAATAACCCTGCCAAGCTGTGTGCTGCTTATACTAACATCTGGTTTTCCAAGCGTGTCGAGCATATATATATCAAAACCATAAATCCCCATTATAAGGGCTCCTGCGCACCCTGCCCTTACTATGGAATCCCTTATAGCTAGGATCCCTCTAGAGAGGATTATAGAAGCCCATGGTTTTGATATGCATGATATAGATAGAAAACCCCATGGAGATGGATCAAGTCTCTCCTCTATGCATATAGATCTTCTCACAATTTCTCTCCACATCTTGATCACAGAGTACCCTTTATCGGTTAGATAGGATCCACCTACAGGGTCTGTCTCCACCAGCCCAAGGCTTCTGAGCTCTCTAACAAGGGATCTTGAGGATCCCTCGCCTATTCCAAGCCGCCTGGAGATCAGGGATCTACCAAGAGGCCCCTGAGCATCCAGCAGATCTAGAAGCTTGATCATGTGGTATAGAGTATATCCCCTCCTAACAGAGACTCTAGGGGCTATAGAGCCTCCAGCCATTTCACCCACCCAGCTAGCAGGGCTCTCGATATCTTTATGCTATGCTCACCTAGTAATCCTGGATCCCCTAAGCATTCTGAGAACCTCATGAGCCTCTTTGCTGCCCTCAAAATACCTCCTAATAGGCTCCAGAATCTCTACAAGCCTCTTTGCCACAGCATTCTTGAGATCTAGAGGATGTATACTCCCCTGCGTGTATAGCTTCTCAAGCTCCTCTAGGGTTACCTCCATAGTCCCCCCATGCTCCGGCCTCCTCTCTATAGTTATGGTGCCCCCTCTCCTCAGTATTATATGCCTAGCAATGCCTATTATAGGGTTCATCTCAACCTCCCTTGGTGGGCAGTAGGCCTTCCTTATCTTAGAGAATATCTCCTCTGGTGTGTCATAGACGAATATAGCTCCCTCTGGCTTTGACTTGCTCATCTTGATCTGTGACAGCATGTCATCCCTCTCCATATTGCTAACCATCTTTTCAGGGCCTGTTAGAGATGGCAGAAGAGGCGTGTGGATCGCCACTATCTTTTTCCTCTTGAGCTTCTCAGCAGCCTCCCTAGCCAGCATGTGGGCCTTCCTCTGATCTATACCCCCCAGTGCAAGGTCTAGATCCATGTAGAATATATCAGCAACCTGCATTAGAGGATATATCAGCTTTGAGAAGTCAGACTCAGACTCATCAGCCATCCTACCCATTATGGTGAGAGCCCTCCTAACCCTGGCTAGGGAGAAGCTCTTAGCAACCCTGATCACTAGGCTCCAGTACTCGGGATCCGATGCGAGCTGGTCAGCATACACGAGATCATATGAAGACCTACTAACACCAAGAGCCTCTAGAACATGGACAACATGATCAGAAGCCCTCCTAATTAGATCCAAATCACCGCCAAGCTTATCATTAATCCAAGCATGCCATGTAGCAGCTAGAAGCCTCATCCTAAACCCAGCCTCTATAAGCTCGCCAAATTTGTAGGCCCATATAAGCCAGCCAATGTGGAAAAGCCCCGAGGGCTCGAAGCCCAGATAGCCCCTCCCTCCTCCAGTCTCTATAAGGCTTCTAAGCTCATCCACAGTTATGATCTCCTCAGCACCTCTTAAAGCTATCTCGAGCCTTTTCTCAACATCTGGCAAGCAGTATCCCAAGATAATTAATAACTAAGACTATAAATGCGAAGTAGAGAAGAGGACAATTATCATAGAGGTCCTTATAGCATATAGAGCCATATCATATGGATAGAGGAGATCTAAAGATTCATGAGAAATGTAAAACTATTTATTTATAGAGCATAACATAATTATGGTGTTCATATGTGGTGTGGATCAGCATTGATCGAAGAGACTCTCTATGGGTTGTGATAGCTCTCCTCACCCTAGCATTAATAGCACCTACAGCCTTCTCACAGGCTATAGAGGTCTACGAGTATAGGGATCCAAAGAGCTTCTCCAGCTATTGGTCCTTCGAGCCTTATAAGCCCCTACCACTGAGAGGTGTTTCCCCAACTGTGGTTCCTATAGCAACTAACATGTCCTTCGAGAACACTGGGTTTACTCCCAAGAGTGTTGTTGTGACAATACCTCCTGGTAGCTATAGTATGGCTATACTCAATGTCAGCATGTCAGTTACTGGGAGGCAGTTCGACAGGATCTTCTGGATCTTTGCTAACGGCATCCCAATATATTGGGGGTCCACTGTGCAGAGGCTTAATTCAACTGCTGAGACCGACGTCACTCTATTTCTAAAACTCTTCAGAGGCCCTGTTAACTTCAGCATTGTTCTGACAAACTGGCTGGCCCCATCTATTGGGATAACAGGGGTTTTTCTGGTCAATATAACGCTATACCTATACCCGGGCGAGACCCCATCCTGGGTTCCAGATGCTTATGTCCCCATCTTTAGAGATCCTAATGGAAACTCCCTCGAGGAGTTCACACCGGAAAGGCTATTGATAAACACCGGCGTGGAGATACCTAGGGACGCCTATAGGGTTGCAATGTATCTCTTCACAAAACCTGGCAGACTCGATGAGGCATTCTATACAAACATACCATCTATTAGGGATATACTTCTCTATTATAACGATAACCTGGCCGGGGTATTCCATGTATTCCCAACAATATATACCGGAGGCATCTTCCCACTATATTGGAGACCCATGGCTTCTATTAATACCCACTATGCTAAATCACCACAGCTGGTGGATCTAACACCAATGCTAGCATATGGGAAGAAGGCCAATATCTCCCTAAGGGTTGTTGGAATGGATCTAGCATCCCAGAGGGCTGGGAGCAAGCAGTTCAGCATAATAGTAGGAGGAGCCCTGCTAGCATGGCTAGACCCCTCAAGAGCTGTGGTTGAAGGCGTTATCACAAATAGCTCGGCCCAGTATAGCGGGGGCCCATGGATAACGGATATAGATATAAGGGGATCCTCATTCTATACCGAGAGGACTCTCTACAGCATATACTACGAGGCCAGGCTAAACACTCAGAGAGGCTATATAAATGTATCAACATACTCCAAGGGCTATAGCTGGGCTAATATATATTCAGACGATAAAATCTTCGTGTCAACTCTCACACAGAACTTTACAAACAGGGCCATGGGCTCTGGAGATGCCAGCTACTCTATGGAGTCCTCCGGAGGCTATGTCGTTAATGTAATAAGCAGGTTTAGGTTCACACCAACATCGGATCCCTCGAAGATCCCGTATAACGCCACGCTAGACGAAGATGACGAGATCGATGTGTATCTCCTGAGAGACAATCTCCAGAAGCACGGGGTTGACTGGTATAGGGAGAATCTGGCTGAGAGAACATATGTCCAGGGAGGCTTCTCTGTTAACCTAACAGTTATAGATCCATATGGTGGTGCTGTAATAACAGCTCTTACAAGGGCTAGCTCCACAACCACCAAGAGCCTCTCGGCACTGGTTCTATATAGCGGTTCTGGATACACTCAGGAGTTCAGGATCGTTACCAGTGCCGGCCTAGATAAGCCGTTTGGCGAGTTTAGGGAGTTCTATATTAGATACGTTAGGATCTAGTTTTTTTCATATCTACTCCTCATCCCTACAGATCCTTATCGGTATCTTGAGACCTCCGAAATTGAATTTTTTGGGCATGCTCATCAGGATCTCTGATGGTATCTTCTCCCAAGGATCTGGGGGACCCATGTACACCTTGAAAACGGGGTTTGGCATGAAGCATTCTATCCCAACATACCCAAAAAGCCTTATCGGCCTCTTCCTCACGAGCCCCATAAGGAGGTTCCACACCTCGAAGGCCAGCTGGCCATCTGTTACTGGAACCTTTATCCTGCCCTCGAGGTCTATTTTATCCATGTGAAGCTGCTTCTCATCAAACTTATAACCCCTCTCCCTACCCTCTAGCCATATGTAATAGATATATGTATTAATAGCCCTCACAGGATCTGGGTGGTTTATGAATCTATACATGGGCGGCTTGATCCCATAGCTCTTATCTTTACCCTCGATAACATCTCTAGCAAGTAGAGAGGATCTCCATAGCGCAACAAGACTCATAGCATCAAGATACACCGGGTGTATTGTCCAGAGCCTCATACCCTTTTCACTATTATTACACTCTGAAGCTAAAAATCATTGATCTAGGGATGGCTAGTGTCTCTAACACTCGCTTATAAAATAGAAGGACAAGCTATTCCATGGTAACAGCATTAAGCATCGCCCCAAAGCAAGAATAGGGCTATCTAATACCCACTAGCGAGATGCCAGGAGCCGTGGGTTATGATGCAGTGGGGCTTAGTAGAGGGTTTCTCAGATGATCGGCTTTAAAACCTTGGAAATAGGGATCTGCTGGGAAGCTGTTTATAGGCTTGGCCTCTTATGATCTATTGGTGAGGGACTTGAAGATCTATAGGCTCGGCCCTACTGCAATTATCCTGATGAGTGGCGATATAACTGAGGTTGAGGCTGATGCCATAGTTAACGCTGCTAACCCCTATCTAGAGCATGGAGGAGGTGTTGCTCTAGCCATTGTTAAGAAGGGTGGCTACGAGATCCAGGAGGAGAGCAGGAGGATTGTTAGAGAGCGGGGCCCTATCCCAGTTGGCGATGTAGCTGTCACAGGTGCTGGTAGGCTGAGGGCTAGGTATGTGATCCATGCTGTTGGGCCTAGATATGGCGAGGAGGGTGGGGATGAGAAGCTGGCGTCCGCCATAAGATCCTCTCTTGAGAAGGCTGAGGAGCTCGGCCTAGGATCTATAGCCCTTCCAGCCATATCCACGGGGGTGTATGGCTATCCATACAGGAGGGCTGCAGAGATCATGGCCAGGGTTATTAGGGGTATGGGCTACAAGAGCCTTAGAAGGATCATTGTTTGCCTCTATAGCGAGGAAGCTTATAGAGCTTTCGAGGAGGTCTTCGACACGATTCTTTCAAGCTAGTTTTTATCCTCCAGAGCATATAGATCTATGGTGTATTCTGGGCGGCCATGATAGCTTCCACAGAATATAATGGGCGTGGGAGCCTTGCTAGGGTGCCCAGGATTGTTAGGGTAAGAAGCCCCCTGCCTTTGATCGGCCACATAGCCTTTGGGATAATAGATAGGGGGACTAATCTGATACAGGTGAGACCCTATAGTGCTTGCCACCTGTCGTGCATATTCTGCTCCGTTGATGCAGGTCCTAATACCAGGTCTAGGGTTGCTGAGTTCATTGTAGATATAGACTATATGATCGAGTGGATTCACTATGTGTTGGCTCACAAGCGTTCGAGAAAGATCCATGTTCTTATAGATGGTGTTGGAGAACCCCTACTCCATCCCAACATAGTGGATCTTGTATATGGGCTCAGAGAGATCGAGAGGATCGGTGAGATAGCTGTGGAAACTCACGGAGCTGTTCTCAGCGAGAGTCTTATTAGAAGGCTTAGGGATGCAGGGCTCACAAGGATCAATGTATCTATAGATAGCCTAAACCCATCCAGAGCCTCCATGCTTGCAAACACCGGCTGGTATGATGTTAGGAGAGTTGCTGAGATGGCTCTCTATGCTAATAGCATAGGGCTTGATGTCATGATAACCCCTGTATGGATCCCAGGTGTTAATGATGGGGATATAGAGGAGATCGTGGTCTGGGCTTCTAGGAGTATTAGGAATAGATCCTCACCGATCCTCGGGATCCAGAAGTACATAGCCCACAAGAGAGGTAGAAAGATCCTGGGAGTTAAGGAGTCCAGTTGGAGTGAGTTCTATAGATACCTAGAAGAGCTGGAGAGAAGAACTGGTGTTAAGCTCAGGATCTCTATGGAAGACTTCAAAGTGAGGCCTGATAACAGCGTGCCCAAACCCCTATCAGCTGGTGAGAAGATCATCGCCAAGATATACTCAATAGGCTGGCTAAGGGGCGAGTTTATAGGCTATGCGAGGGGCAGGGTTATAACTATTGTGGGTATCGAGGATCTAGCGGAGGGTTTGGAGCTCATGGTCAGGATAACACATGATAGGGATAACATATATTTAGCCAGAGTGGCTAGATAGGTTGGAGCCATGGCCAGAGCATGTGTTGCTAGGAGCGTCTCAAGGATACACATAACCCTCATAGACCTTCTCGGGGGAATAGGGAGGGTCGATGGGGGTGCTGGCACTACCCTAGATAGCCCGAGGTTTATCGTTAGGACGAGGGCTGTTGAGAATAGTAGTTCTATAGATGCTAAGGGGAGATATAGAGAGATTGTTGAGAAATGCTCAAGAGCCATTCTTGAGATGATATGCAGATCCTGCGGCGCTGAGGTTGAGGTTATAGAGGGATACGATCTTCATGTAGGGCTTGGGGCTGTAACGCAGCTATGCCTCTCAACAGCAAGCTCTCTAGCATCATCGCTAGGCCTCAACATCGAGAGCTGGGAGATCGCAAGGATAGTTAATAGGGGTGGGACATCGGGCATCGGGGTATATGCCTTCAGGCTTGGGGGATTTATAGTAGATGGTGGACATAGATACCCCCATGATAAGCAGGAAATAGGCCCCTCAGATCTTGTAAGGGCTCCTCCACCGCCCTTGATATCAAGGATAGAGATCCCAATAAACTGGGGATTCATACTTATACGGCCTCGTAGGGCTTCTAGGATCTATGGCGATCGTGAGAGCATAATCTTCAGAGAAGCATCTAATATAGCCGAGGAGGAGGTGTGGAGACTCTCCCACAGGCTTTTAATGGGTTTGATGCCGTCCATAGCATCTAAAGATCTAGAGGGTTTTGCTAGACACGTAAGAGAGATCCAAGATCTTGGTTTTAAAAGAATAGAGTGGAGCTACCAGGATCCAATTGTTTGGAGACTAAGAAAAACCCTAGATGAGCTAGCAATACCATATGGGCTGAGCAGCATGGGGCCTACAGTTTACATACCATGCCTGGAGAACGAGTGCGAAGAAACCCTCAGGGCAGTACTAAAGAAGGCTGACATAGATATAGAGACAAGGATAACGAGGGGAAGAAATAAGGGTGCCGAGATATACTGCGAATAGAGGCCATAGAAAAGCAATAGCTCTTCTAGCCCTTTAGGGCGGAGAGGGATCACTTCCAACCTCCCACAATCCTCTCTTGGGATTATGGGCTCATGAGTGGCTGTTGAGCTAATGGAATGGGGCTCCCATCTAGGGGATGCCAGCCTAGGCTTGGAGCTTTGCTCCCATTGCCTAGGTTGGGTTATCGATATTTTATGGCTCTGGATCTATAAGCTTTTGGGAAGCATGATCGCTGGCTAATCTAATAGCCTTGAAAGATCCTAGCTATTGTAGATCGCTACTAAGAGAGTTTCTGCCGGCTTCAACAACTCACTACCCCCACAAAGATCCACCAACACTAAACCTTCTAAAAACTAATTAACCCTAAACAACCATAGTAAAGGTCTTAGGCCCTAACCTCCTCACCAGATCCCTTCTCCGGAACCCTCTCGGGTATTGAGAAGAAGGCTATTGCCTGGATTATCGCTGCGACTAAGATTATTATTAGCCCGACGAGAAAGACTATTGTTAGAAATGCTCCTATTAGGTATAGGAGTGCTGCTGTTGAGAACAAACCAACCCCCAGGGATCTTGCGATCATATTATAGCTCTTCCTCAAGAAATATGCAGACACAATAACCAGGATCCATAGTACAAGTATAAACACGATAATGGATAACATGAAAGCTATAGGCAAAGGCAAACCCATGGTAGGGGGCCCTGTATCTACTGGGGGCACCATGGTTCTACCATTAATCACAACAGTGGGGTGGATAGAACTCATACTAACTGACAAGAAAAATGCCAGTCCTACTAGCGTCGCTATAATAGAAGCCAGGATCCCCGTTATAACTGAGTATAGACCATATCTAAAAACCCCCTCATTGCTGACCTCCTCAGATATATATTTAAGAGCAACCAGGATGAGGATAAGACCAACAATTCCAAGAGCAAAGCCGACATAGGGAACCACAGAAAGTATAACCAAGATAGACCCAACACCCCCTAAAACCCTAGCCTGGAGAAGTTTCGGAGAAGGTTGGAAGCCCAACTAATCACACCTAATAGATTTACCTAAATAAAAATAAAAGTATATTAATGAACTCTTCACCATAGCCTTGAAGCTCCACCCCTAGGAGCGAAGAGTCGTCGTTTAATGAGCAACCGAACCTTTAGTTGTAAGCATGGATAACTAGTCGTTCTGCAGTATTCTCTCTACTAGTTTTTCGGCTTCTTCCAGATTATATTCTCTGATCATGGCTATTCTGCTTGCCTCTATAGAGCCTTCTGCATGGATCATTAGTGATAGTGCGTATCCTACGAAGCTACTGCTTCCCGCAAGCTCCTTAGCGATCTTGAGGATCTTTATCCTCTCTCTCCCATTTACAGCCCCGGCTAGGTATTTTGCTATTATGTTAGCCATCTCTCCCCTTATATCTTCTTCTGATGGCATTGTTGCTATTATCCCTCCTGCTATGTCCACGAGGCCCTCTAGTATCTTTGAGAAGTTCTGGTTTGAGTATAGCTTGGCTATGTTTGTATATAGTGGGTTTGGTACTGCTGTGCCCTCATCTATCACTGCTGTCGTGGCTGATGCTATGGCTCCCATTCTCATGATCTCCTTCCACATAATCATATCAATGATCCTGTTCCTAACATGGTGAGCCTCATATATTCCATTAGCCTTTGCTACAAGGCTTGCCACACCTAAGTATAGGTTAGCCATTGCGGATCTGTATGACACAGCTGTAAATCTATGGTAGGTTGCAAAGAGATTCGCCAAGAGACCTGCATATTCGTGCTCCCTGAACATAAAGACCCTCTCCCATGGGATGAAGACTTCTTCGAAGATCGTTAGTGTCTCGAGCTCGTAGTCCTTGGTGCTCAGCACTGAGCTTCTATTACCCTCAATCTCATCTATAGGTCTCACAATCATTTTAAGACCCTTAGCATTAGCTGGTACCGCGAATGCTACCGCATAGTTGGCATCCTTCTGACTCATTGCCCTTGTTGGGAGAACAATGATCTCGTTTGATACTGCAGCCTGCGTTGTGTGGGCCTTAGCACCTCTAACAACGATGCCATCATTCCTAACATCAACGATCCTCAAGTATAGATCTGGATCTTTCTGCTCATGAGGCCTCCTAGACCTATCACCCTTAACATCTGTCTGTGCAACAGCTATCGCAAGGTCGTTCTTAACAACATATCTATAGTAATCCATAACCCTAGAGTAATAGCTGGTACCAAGCCTGCTATCCATCTTCTTAGCGACTATCATTAGTGAGAATAGGGCATCAGATCCTATAGCCTGCCCTATATTGAAGATCCCGTTACAAGCATACGTATGATCATAGATCATTTTATGTCTATCAAGAAGATCGATAGGAGATCTCGGAACACGGTAATACTTACTCATAGAGCCAAACTCGCTATCAGTATAAACCCTATCCCTGAACTCATAGAGCTTAGCTAGATGTCTCGCAGCTATGCCGAGGACGGGGTGATCGGACACTGAGGATATCCTAACACCCCGATAGTATACATCCCTACCATCCCTAAGCGAAGATATATAATCCCAGGCAGTTCTAACCATCAAAACCCACCAAAATAATTATATCTAGCTCGCAAGAATAAATAGGCCATTTATATTTAGAACCTTTATTGCTGAATCCTTTCCCACATGAGATGAGAGCTTGCTGGCTTGGCTTTGATCCTATGCTGGGATATCTATACGAATAGCTGCTTCCTTATGATCTCCAGCTCGTCTATAGCTTTATCTTTATCGTTAATATATACTATCCTCCCCCCGCTCATAATAGCTATCTTTGTTGATATTTCTAGCACGTTATTTAGTTTCGTACCTGGTTCCACTAATACAATGGTTTTTCCCTTTCTCCTTAGCTCGTTTAGAAGACTGTAGATCTTCTTAACCATTATAGGCATTACCCCCTCAGTGGGTTCATCTATTAGGATCAGCTCTGATCCCGAAACTATAGATCTCAGGATAGACACTATTTTTCTCTCACCCCCGCTTAGGAGGTCGGCTCTTCTATTGATCAGATTCCTTATATCTGGGTATATCTCCTCCAACATTGCTGGATCGATGTTTTTCCTGCCAGTAGCAAGCCTTAGATTCTCCAGCACTGTCATTCCCTGGAATAGCCCTGTATCGTCTGGTATATAGAACACACCCAGCCTTGCTATCTCATGCGTCTTCAGCCCAGAGATATTCTCGCCTCTCAGCATGATCTTTCCTCTTCTCACAACCTCGATCCCCATTATAGCCTTTAGAAGGGCTGTCTTTCCAACGCCATTCCTCCCTAGTATGGCCAGCAGATCTCCCCTATCTACTGAGATATTTATCCTATGCAGCACATGTGCTTTTCCATAGAAAGCATCTAGGTTTTCTATTGATAGCATGCTCTACTCACCCAGGTAGATCTCTCTAACAAGTCTATTATCAGCGATCTCATCAGGAGCCCCACTCGCTATAACCTCCCCTCTATTCATGACTATAATCCTCCTAGATATGCTAAAAACAACATCCATATCGTGTTCAACGAGAATAACTGGGATCTGCTTCTCCAGATCCCTTATTCTCTCTATAACTAGCCCCTTCTCTCCGGAATTAAGGCCGGCCATTGGCTCATCAAGTATTAGAAGCCTCGGCTTTGTCGCCATGGCAACAGCGATCTCAACGATTCTCTGTATGCCGTGTGGAAGCTTGATCACCTCATGATCTCTGTATTCATCGAGACCAAATCTTCTGATTATCCCATCCACATCTGCTGAATTCCCCCTAGAGAGAGAGGCTATAGCTATGTTATGATAGACGCTAAGCCCAGTAAATAGATTTATAATCTGGAAGGTTCTGGCTATGCCTATCCTCACTATCTTATGGGGAGGCCAGCCTGTTATATCTCTGCCCATGAAGTAAACCCTCCCAGCATCAGGCTTCAGCCTTCCAGTTATCACATTAATAAGCGTTGTCTTCCCAGCACCGTTAGGCCCTATTATAGACGTAACACCCCTGCCGGAGATCGATAGGCTCACACCATTGAGTGCTTTGAATCCCCCAAATCTCCTAACTAGATTCTCAACCCTGAGTATCTCCTCGCCCTCCATATCCTATCCACCACCTCTAAAACACCACCTCTAGATCCTAGGATTAGTGCCACCAATATGAGCCCTAGCACGAGCTGCCATATCTCAGCTATTCTAGAGGCGTATGTTGTTATAACCACGAACACAAGGGACCCCATGATGGGGCCTACAAAGAACTTAGAACCCCCAATTAAGGTAGCGACAAGGGGCTCAGCGCTTGTTGTCCAATACGCTAGATCTGGGTTAACAACCCCCATTAGGATCGCATAGAGGGCTCCCGCAATGCCAGCTATAGAGCCTGATATTATGAACGCAAGTATTCTGAGCCTGAACACAGAGTGCCCAGTATATGGAACGAAATCCTCGTTAACGCCAAGGCTTTTTATTAGAAGCCCGTATCTTGATCTGTGGAATATATAGAGCGATATGACAACTAATAAGAAGAACACATATATGTAGTAATACCTAGCATAGGGGTCATATAGATCGATAATAAAGCCACTCCTCGGTATGCCGGAGATCCCATCGCTACCCCCTGTAAGGCTTCTCCATTTAAGAAGCAGCGCATAGAGAAGCATGCCAAAGGCTAGAGTTAGCATTGAGAAGTATATCCTGCCATGCCTCAGGGTGAGAACACCCACCAGGAGGGCTAGGATGAGGGAGACAGCTACAGAAACCAGAGTTCCGACTAGGGGATCTCTATATATACTTATAGTGAATATCGCAAAGCTGTATGCTCCGCTCGCATAGAATAGGGCATGCCCGAAGCTTAGTAGCCCTGCATATCCGAATAATATATTATATGATAGGGAGAATATTGATAGGATCATGAACAGCGATGATAGATAAATATAGTAGGGCTCTCTAGACAGTGGTATTACTGCTGTAGCTATAGATATAATGACTAGGCTGTAGATCTCGTGCCCAAGCATCCTCCTCAAGATCCTCACCTCTCGCCAAATATCCCCTGAGGTCTTATCATGAGAGATATCGCCATTATTAAGTAGATCAGTAGAAGATCTATCTCCGGAAGATATAGAGTAAATATACTCTCAGAAACACCTATCAAGATAGAGGCTATATAGGCACCAGATAAATTACCAAGACCTGCTATAACGGTAACTATAAAGGCTGATACTATGAGAAAATCCCCAAGCCCTGGAACCACTGGTGAGAATGCTATAACAAGCCCGCCTCCAAGCCCTGCTATAACGCATCCCAAGAAGAACACGGCCGTATATATATTGCTCGTGTTTATGCCAAGAGACTCAGCGATCTCCGGTCTCCTCCATGTGGCCCTTACCCGGAGCCCCCACATAGTTCTATTTATGAGCATAAGTACTGCTATATAAACAGCAAAGCCTATAGCTATCACAAGGATCATGTATAGAGGATAGGTTCTACCAAAAATGCCTATCCCCACAGCCAGGGTACTTGGTAGGGGGACCGAGATTGGGAGCTTTCCCCATAGGATCTTCATTGCATCGTTTAGTATAAGGCTTACAGCGAAAGTCATGAGAAGCTGGTATGTGACATCAACCCTATATAGAGGCTTTAGAAGGGCTCTCTCTATAGCCACCCCTACTAGCCCTATTGATATTGATGCCATCGCTACTGATAGCCAGAAGCTTCCTGTAAGGTTGTAGAATGTGTATGTCATATAGCCTCCTAGGACTAGTAGAACTGCTTGGGAGAAGTTAACAACCCTCAGAACCCCAAATATGATTGTTAAACCAGATGCTATTAGCCAATATATAGAGGCTCTGTACAACCCTACAAAGAGCTGGTAAAAAACAGGCGTTAGATCCAGATCCACTGGATATCCCCATCTAACTTATAAATGGTATCTTATAGTCTGGAGGTGATCTATAGTATAAGAATGCAGGCACAGCCCTTATATCCGTTAGGAGAGGCGCCTCCCCACCAACATTGATCGTGTTCCCAGATATCCTGCCATATGGAACCTCATAAACAGCCTGGTGATCCTGGGGCCTAATCCACCTAACCCCAGCTGGTGATATCACAACCATGTCTTCCATAGTCTTTATAAGGGTATCTAGATCTAGAGTGCCGGCCTTCTCTATGGCTGTCTTTATCATATATATAGCAGTATATGTTGCCTCTGCAGAATATGCTGGAAGCCTCCCCCATCTTCGTGTGAAGGCGTCCACAAATCTCTTATTAATCTCAGTTGGTGGGTAGAACCACACATATCTACCACTAACCCATGTTCCATACTCCAGCCTTGGATAGTCCTTCCCCAACCCATAGGCTACATCCATTGAGTAACCCATTGGGTTGAAGACAGCCTTTAACTTCTTATAGAGCCCAAGCTCTGTAGCCTGCTTATGAAGTGTTATAGCCTCAACAGCCCAGTTGACTGTGAATAGCCCCTCAGCATCTGTTGCCATAACAGCACTGATCCACTTTGAGAAATCCGTCGTACCAGGTGAGGGGTTCCACTGCTCAGAAACAAACTCAACATCGGGTCTGAGAGCCTTTAGGGTTGTCTTGAAGAACTCCCACGAGACTCTCCCATACTCATAGTCTGGGTTTATCCCTGCCCACTTCCTTATAGACAGATCCTTTGCTATCCATGCAGCGAGTATCCCATCCTGATATACTGGGACAGATACTCTGAATATGTGCTTTATACCCTGTCTATACACAAGCTCCTCTGTAACTCTATGTGTTGCTGCGTGAACTATGATCAATACTCTATTTAGCTCCGGCATTATAGGCCCGATCCTCATGGCATTACCACTCGAATCCACACCAATAAGGAAATCCACTCTCTCCTGCTCAACAAGCTCCCTAGCCTGTTTAACAGCGTCGGCAGCCTCATCCCTTATAGAGATCTCTATCTTGCTCCCGAGAATACCCCCAGCAGAGTTTATCTCCTCAACAGCAAGCCTAGCACCCTGCTCTATATATGTTCCATATGTAGCCCACGTTCCACTCCTTATGCCGAGAACCCCGATCTTTATCGTATCCCTGGGAAGCCTTGTTACAAGAGCCTCGGTCCTCGTTATAGTAACTGTAGATGGCGCTCCCCCCTGCTGTGTTATAGTAGCCGTTCTAATGATCTCTCTAACTCTTTCTGGGGCTAGAGCATATCCCCCTGCAACCCCTACCGCAAGCCCAACAATCCCGGCTCCTAGGAATTTTAGGAATGATCTTCTATTCTCATCAGCCACGGATAACCCACCAAGCATTATTCTGCTCTACAGAATTTATATATTAATCATAATAAAT
>Ga0101942_100375_pt1 | contig 18195 bp, 17 predicted proteins | sample DewCreD2012metaG_4_FD_75243 | JGI IMG/M metagenome (GOLD analysis project Ga0101942, IMG submission 75243) | Hot spring sediment bacterial and archeal communities from British Columbia, Canada, to study Microbial Dark Matter (Phase II) - Dewar... ...
TATTTATTTTATGGGGGTTTTAAAGGAGGGCTTTGCCCCCCATGCCGAAAAATGGGTATTTATAAGCCGAAGGCTTAAATATAGGATGGGTAGAAAAAAATAAGAAATAATCGTAATTTTGGAATTATTGGACAAGGCAAAAACAAATGCTTTATTTGCTTTAAAATTTTAAATATGTTATTTTTAACCACTTTATATCAAAAGCTTGTTCAGGTTAGAAAGACTATTGACATTGGAAAAACAAAAGCAATAAGTGGTAAAATTTTTTTAAATTCTGGTGATTCTTTTGATACAATTTCCATAATTAAAGTAGATTTATCAACACTAAAAAGTGATCAGGAAAGGAGAGATAGATATATAAAAACGAAAACACTTGAAGTTGATAAGTATCCTTTTGCTGAGTTTTATCCTCGAAAAATTGAAGATGTTATTAAGAATGTAGTTTGGATTGGTAAAATTAATATAAAAGATAATAAAGCTAATGTTTTATTAAAAACTGAATTTCCTTTTGACTATTTTAATTTACAAAAGCCAAAAGTTCCCGTTGTTATTGAAATTGATGACCCAATTGTTTTAGAGGTTGAAGGCACCTTTGATATAAAGAAAAATTGATAAGTATCTTAATTATAGGTGATGAATTACTTGAAGGATTTACAAGTGAAAAAAATTTATTTATTATTTCAAATTTTTTAAAAACATATAAAAAAAGGCTTCCGCAAAAAACAATAATTGTAAAAGATAATAAAGAAGAAATTGCAAAAGCAATTAGAAGTTTGCTGAGTGAAAAACCAAAAGTTATTATAACAACAGGTGGAATTGGTCCTACGGAAGATGATTTAACAATTGAAAGTATTTCTTATGCTCTAAATTTAAAATTGTTAAAAATATCATTTGAAACAGAAATTGAAAAATATAAATATGTTATTGATGGTTTTAAATTAATAAAAAATCCAAAAGGTAAAGCACCTGCTCAAATTGGCTATTATCAAGATGTTTTAATAATCATTCTTCCTGGTGTTCCTTATGAAATTGAAGGATTTCTAAATGAAAGTGAAATTGGAAAAACTTTGATAGATGTTATTGAAGAAGGTTATGATTTCTTAATTATAAAAACCAATGGAATATATGAGACGAAATTAAGAGAAATTTTACTACCGCATTATGAAAATCTTGGTTTCTTTGGATATTTACCAAGAAATGATGGTGTTTATTTAAAATTTAAGGGGAATAAAGAAAAACTTAATGAAATTAAAAGTTTTCTTGATAATTTACTAAAAGATTATATTTGGGGTTATAACGATGATAAAATTGAGGTTCTTTTAGGAAATTTACTTAAAAGAAATAATTTAAAAATTTCAGTAGCTGAAAGCTTTACAGGTGGAAAGGTTTCAAATTTAATAACAAGTGTTCCTGGTTCTTCAAGTTATTTTAAGGGTTCAATTATTGCTTATAATAAAGATATTAAAAAGAATATATTAAATGTTCAAACTGAAAATATTTATTCAAAAGATTGTGTTATTGAAATGGCTGAAAATGTTAAGAAATTATTTAATAGTGATATTGGAATTTCAACAAGTGGTGTTGCCGGACCTGATAAAGATGATAATATAGATGTTGGAACTTGCTTTTTCGGAATATCATTTAAAGAAAATTTAGCATTTGAATATAGATTTAGTGGAACAAGAACTGCTATTATTGAAAAAGGAGCTTACTTTATTCTTTATAAATTATACAAATACCTACTGCATAATTCTCAGAATGACTAATTGATATTTCTATTTTTCTATTTCCAAGCATTTCTTTAAGTTTTCCATTTAATACAACAATTGGCTTTCCTTTGTCTATATTTAAAACTTCAATATCTTTAAATGAAAAGCCTGAAGTCATACCAATTTCAAGTGCTTTTAAAACAGCTTCTTTTATAGCAAATCTTCCTGCTAAACTATGAAAAGAATTTTTTCTTGAAAAACAATAATTTATTTCATTTTCTGTAAAAATTCTATTGAGAAATTTATCACCAAATTTTTCATATAATTTCTTTATTCTTTCAACTTCAACAATATCAATACCAACATTCATAATTTAAAATTTTAAGGGACTTTAAATGTCCAACCTATGAAAATTCCATACCACCACTTATACCACCAATCAAGGAAGATTGGTGTCCAAGCTATTGTAAAAAATGAACCTCCATTTTTTCTTTGAAATCTATATCCAACATTTTCTGTCACAAGAGCTAATGGATCAGCATAATTGAAAAGACCAATTAAAATAAATCCTCCACCAATCTCAAAATGATTATCAGAATCAGCATTAGTTAAAAAATTAATTGTTAAATCCTGAAACTAAAATTTTCTTGAAATCTATAATCTTAATTTTATGCTTTCCCTTGATAATTTTCCTTTTCTAAATTCATCTGATACAAATAATAATAACATTAACATTTGGATTTAAATTTTAAAGGATTAAAAGCAAATTAAAGTTTTAAGAAAATTATTGATTTTTCGAGGAATTTAAAAAGCAATTTATTCCATATTTTATCCTTTAAACTTTTAAAACTATAATTATGATTGTTCTTTCAGGGATGAGGCCAACAGGTAAATTACATTTGGGTCATCTTGTTGGTGTTTTGGAAAATTGGAAGAAATTACAAGAAAAGTATCAATGTTATTTTTTTATTGCGAACTTTCATGCACTAACTGATGACCCTAAAATTGCATTTGAAGTTAAAACTAATACAATAGAAGTAGTCAAAGACTGGTTAAGTGTAGGTATTGAACCTAATAAAAGCATACTGTTTATTCAATCAAAAATTAAAGAACATGCTGAACTTCATTTAATTTTATCTATGCTTGTTTCATTAAGTAGGTTATTTAGGAACCCAACATATAAGGAAAAGATTGAAGAATTAAGAAAAAAGGGAATTGAAACAAAAATTAACCTAAAAATTGATGATGAAAAAATTGATGAAATAATAAAGTCAAATGTGGAATTTATAGTGAGAACATTTGAAAACGAAAAAAATTTAGAGAAATTAAAGGACCAGATATACAGAAAACTAAAAAGTGATATTCTTGGAATTGTTAGAGAAACAATTGAAAATTCTATTGAAATTGATGAAATTTCTACGAATACTGAAATTAGTTATGGATTTCTCGGTTATCCTGTTTTACAATCAGCAGATATTCTAATTTATAGAGCAAATTTTGTTCCTATTGGTCAAGATCAAATTCCTCATTTAGAATTAACAAGAGAATTAGCAAGAAAATTTAATAGTTTGTTTAAAGAAATTTTTCCAATTCCAGAACCTCTTTTAACCGAATTTCCAAAGGTTTTAGGAATTGATGGAAGAAAGATGAGCAAAAGTTATAATAATGCAGTTTATATTTCAGATGACAGTCAAACACTAAAAAATAAAATTAGAAATTACTTTACGGATCCACAAAAAATTAGAAAAAATGATCCAGGAAGACCCGATATTTGTCCAATTTATTATTTACAAAAGATATTCAATAGTGAAGAAAAGGAGGAAATTTATAAAAATTGCTCACTTGGAAAATTAGGTTGTGTTGATTGTAAGATGAAATTGTTTATTAAGCTTGATAAGTTTTTAGAACCAATTAGAGAAAAAAGAAATTTAATAAAAGATGAAGAGGTTATAGATATATTAAATGATGGTTCAAATAAAGCAAAATTAAGAGCCCAAGAAACGATGAATTTAATTTATGATGCTATGAATTTTGAGTTTTAATGCTTATTTATGGTAAAAATGTCATTTTGTCTGCTTTAAATTCTAAATTTAAAATTTCAAAGGTTTTAATTTATGAAAATTTAAAAGATAAAGAAAAGTTTATTCAACTTTGTCAATCTAAAAATGTTCCTTATGAACTTGTTAGTAAATTTAGATTAGAACAATTGATAAAAGATGATAATCATCAAGGAGTATGTGCTTATTTTGATGATGAGCTTCAAATTAAAATTCAGGATAACATAAATAACTTTATAAATAGTAAAAATAAGATAATTTTAATAAGTGATAGAATTCAAGACCCTTATAATTTTGGCTCAATCATAAGAACTGCTCAACTTCTAAATGTCAATAACATTATTTCAACATATACCCAATCTGTAAAATTAACGCCAAGTGTTATAAAAGCCTCTGCTGGTGCTATATTTTATATAAACTTTTCATATTCAGATAATATCAAAAGAGTTATCCAAACTTTAAAAGAAAAGCAAGTAAAGGTCTATGCTCTTGAAAGAAATGGCGAATATATTGAAGATGTTAATATAGGAAATGAAAAAATTGCTCTTATTGTTGGTTCTGAACATTATGGAATTAGAAATTCATTAATCCAATTATCTGAAAGAATTTTAACATTAAGAACTTATAATAGTCAAATTAATTCATATAATGTTTCAAATGCGGTTTCAATTGCACTTTATATATTAACAGTCAAAAGCTTAAAGTTAAATTAAAGATGATGTGTTAAGCCCTAATTATCCTTTAAAATTTTAAGTAATGTTATTAAGTTTAAGAGTTAAAAACTTCTTGCTTTTGAAAGAAGCTTATTTAGAATTTAGCAATGGGTTTAATGTTTTGACTGGTGAAACGGGTGCTGGTAAATCATTACTATTAAAAGCTTTAAGTTTGGCTCTTGGTGATAGAATTGATTGGGAAATTTTTTCTGATCAAAAATCAATAATTGAACTTGAAATTTTAATTCCTGATGAGTATGTAAAAATTTTTGAAAATTATGGTATTGAGATTGAAAATAATATACTTAATTTGCGAAGAATTATAGAAGGTGAGAAAAAGAAAAGTAGAATTTATGCTAATGATAATCTTGTTCTCTCAAAAACAATAAATGAAATTTTAAGGAATTTAATTGAAATTCATGGACAATATGAAACTTATAAGTTATTTGATGAAAGCTATCAAATGGAAATTATTGATAGATACGCAAAGTCAAGAGTTTTTGAAAGTGATTATCAAACTAAAATTATTGACAAATATGCCAATAATGAAGATTTGTTAGAAGAATATAGAAATGTATATAAGCATTGGATTGAAATTAAAAATTCATATTTGGAGTTTCAAGAAAAAAAAGAAAGATATAATCAGGAGCTTGAATTTTTGAAATACCAATTAAACGAAATTGAAAATGCTAATTTGAGGATTGGAGAAGAAGAAGAGCTTCTTAAGAGACTTGAATACCTCAAAAAAATTGAACAAATTAAAGAAGTTAAGTTTCTTATTGATGAATTAATCTTTTCAAGTGAAGATAGTGTTCTTTCAAAGCTATCTTTAATTTTAAGAAAATCTCAAAACTTAAATGAAATTGATGAATTTAAAGAGATTTCAAATAAAATTGAAAATGTTATATATGAAATTAAGGAATTAAAAGAAATTTTGGGAAATTTTGAATTTGAAGATTATGAAAATGAAAATATAAATGTTATTCAAGAAAGACTTTTCTTTTTAAATAAATTAAAGAAGAAATATGGCAAAAGTATTGAAGAATTGATAAATTACAAGGAGGAACTTAAAGATAAAATTAAAAAAATGGAAAATCTACCATCTGAAATTGAAAATTTAACGAAGCAGCTTTATGATACTGAAAACTATTTAAATAAATTGGCAGATGAAATTAGCAAAAGAAGAAAAACAGCAAGTAAAAAATTTAGAAGTGAGATGATAAAGTACCTTAAAGAACTTGGTATGCCTGATTCAGAATTTATAATAAATTTTGAAGAAATTCCAATTGGATATAATGGAAAAGATAAAATTGAGTTTTTATTTTCTTCTAATAAAGAATTTCCAGTAAAACCTTTAAAGAAGGTAGCATCAGGTGGAGAGCTTTCAAGGTTAGCACTTGCTCTAAAACTTATTATTGCAGGTAAAGAAAGCCCTTCAACACTTATATTTGACGAGATTGACACGGGTATCGGTGGTCAGATTGCCTTGAAAGTTGCTCAAAAACTTAAAGAATTATCAAAATTCTATCAAATTATTGTAATTACACATCTTCCTCAGATTGCAAGTTTTGCTCAAAAACACTTTCTAATAACGAAAAAAGATAACATAACGGACATAAAGGAAATAAAGGATAATGAAAGAATTATTGAAATTGCAAGAATGTTATCAGGTATAGTTTCAGAGGAGAGTTTAGAGCATGCTAAAACTCTACTTTTTAATTCGTATGCTTTATAATTTTGGCACTAATTATGATTAGAATAAGTGAAAGTAAAGTTTTACCAGGTAGTTGTAGGACATTTTCAGTTGGTTTTTCATCTAATGATAAGCCATTTATTGCAGGTGTAGAAGCGGGAAAAGATGCCCTTGAAGCATTAAGCAAAAAAAATACATCATTTGCAATATCAATTATTACAAGGAATTATGAATATAAAAAAGTTATTGAAGGAATAAAGCAGGTTCTTCCTAACACAACTATTGTTTCTTTACTTTGTGATGATATTACAACATATGAAGGTTGGTCTGAAAAGGGGGTTGCTGTTGGCTTATTTAGTGATGATTTTAAGGTTGATTATTATTTAGCAAAGGGGTTTTCTTTAAGTTCAAAGAAAGCTCTTAAAGATGCATTTTCTAAAATTCTAAATAGTCCAAGGATTTATAAGAATGATATATTATTATTTATTATCCCAGGCTCAATACCATTAGCAGGTCAAAACTCAATTATTACAATAGAGGAAGTGAAGGATCGGTTTGATTGTATGATTGGAGGTGTTGTTGGAAAGTTAAATAGTGTGGAATATCAGACATTTATTATAGATGATAGGGCATGGACTGATCACGCAATTATAATTAGAATTCAGACAAATGAGAATTTTTCTTTATCTCAGAGTTATGGTTTTCATCCTTTAAGACCATTTGTTGTAACGTCTGTAAAGGGTGATATGATAATAAGTTTGGATGATGGTCCAGCGTTTTATTCATTAATTAATGTTTTATCAAAGAAAGGAATTGATGATGGACAGATAAGGGATCCTGTTAAAGCTCAAAAACTTTTATCTTCTTTTCAATTTGCTGTTGCTGATAAATCAAGACCTGGTTTATTTAGGTCAATTGTTCCACTTGCCATTACAGAAAAAGGTATAAGGATTAATTCATTTATAAATGAAAATTCAACACTATGGCTTATGGAATTTAGTAAGGAAGAGATATTTGAAGGAGTTGATAAAATGTCAGGAAGAATTTTAAATAGTTTAAAGTCAATTTCGGGAGGTATTATTTTTGAAAATACAATAAGGAAAATTCTTCTTGGTCCAAATGATTATGTAAAAGAGAAAAAAATTATTTGGGATAATTTAAAATCACCATTTTTAGTTATTGAAACGATAGAAGAGATCGTATATAGCGAAAATCTTTATGGTGGGAGTCATAGCGGTTCAATTTTAGGAATTTTTTATGAAGGAGGTAAATGATGGAAAAAATAGAGGAGCTTTTAAATCAACTTATAAGAAAAGTGCCCCAAATAAGGGCAGCTGCTGTTGTGAATACTGAGGGAATTGTTATATCATCTGTTCTTGAAGGTGATATAAGTGAAGAGAATTTTGGGGCTATGTCAGCAGCACTTTTAGGTCTTGGTGATAGTGTTTTGTCAGAAGTTAAAGGAGGTAAATTATCTGAAATATATGTAAAAGGAATTGATAAAATGATACTTCTTTCAAAAATATCAAAAGATCACTTATTATCACTATCGATAAGTTCTGATGCTCCACTTGGACTCTTACTTGTTGAAGTTAGGAAAACTGCTAAACTTATAAGCTCTGTTTTAGTTGAAATAGAAAAATCTCAACCTGCTGTTGATATAAGTGATTTACTTGGAGGTGATACATCTATTATAGAAGGTTTATCATTTAAAGATTTATTGGAAGAATGAGGAGGAAAAATTATGTTCATAGATACTAAGAAAAAAGAAATTAATGTAAAAATTGTTTATTATGGTCCTGCTTTATCCGGCAAAACTACAAATTTAAAAGTTATTTATGCTAAATTAAATCCAAAGTTTAGGGGGGAGCTTGTTACTGTTGATACAAAAGGTGAAAGAACATTATATTTTGATTTTCTTCCTGTTGAAATTACACTTGCTGGTGGTTTTAAAGTAAAATTTCATATTTATACTGTTCCTGGTCAAGTGTTTTATAGAGCTTCAAGAAAGCTTGTTTTAAAAGGTGCTGATGGTATTGTTTTTGTAGCAGATTCTTCACCCGAGAGGAGAGAAGCGAATATACAAATTATGCAAGAACTTTCAGAAACACTTGAAGAACAAGGGACACCTCTTGGAACAGTTCCTATTGTTTTACAATATAACAAGAGAGATGTGCCTAATGCTCTTGATGTGGAAACTCTTCAAGCGGACTTAAATCATCTAAATGCTCCTTATTTTTTGGCAGTGGCAAGTCAAGAAAAAGGGGTTTTCGAAACACTTGATGCTATTGTTAAGCTTGTTATTAAGAAATTAACAAGTAAAGCTCCTGTATGAGTATTACATCAATTGGAAGTTTAATTGATTTAAGCTCTGACATTCTATTAGAACTTGATAACAACTATAACATTAAAATTTCAAATAGGAAATTTAAAGACTATTTTGGAGATATTAATAATTTCCTTTCAATTTTCCCTGAATCTTATAGAGATGCAGTGTTAAAGCTTATTGAAAATGTAAAAAAAACACTTACACCTTTAAATATAAGAATACCTGTTATAACGAAAGAAAGGCAGGAAGTTGTCTATCTTAAGGTTTTTCCAATTGAAAGGGGGATTCTTGTTTCAATAAGACCCCAAAAAGTTTCAAGTATTACAGAAGATATAATAAACACAATTGATTACGGAATTATTTTAGTTTCAAAAGAAGGTTTTTTAATTTACTCTAATAGCTATGCTAAGAATTTTGAAGATTATCAAAACGAAATTATAAAAAACGCTTTAAAAAGACAAGATAAAACATTCGAATTAAATATAAAAGATAAAGTTTTTGAAGTTGTTCAAAAGGATTTTGAAAGGAAAATTAGTGGAAAAATTATATTATTCAGGGATATTACGCAGATTAAGCGTATGCATGACCTAATGTCATTAGTTGATAGGTTGAGTTCAGTTGGTTTAATTGCTGCATCTATTGCTCATGAAATTAAAAATCCTCTTACAAGTATAAAGGTCCTAGCTCAAACCTTAGCTAATGATTTAAGTAATGACAGAAAGGAAATTGCTTTGAGAATATCAAGGCAAATTGATAGAGTAAATGAATTGATATCAAAACTTTTAATATATACAAAGCCTTCAAAATCAAAACCAATTTATATAAATCCAATTGAAGTTATTGAAGAAGTAGAAGGAATTCTATATGGCCAAATTTTAAATAAGAAAATTAAATTTTATAAAGATGTTAATCAAAATATTGAAATTTTTGTAGATCCAAAAGATTTACAACAAATACTTCTAAATTTAATCCTTAATTCAATAGATGCGGTGGATGAAGGAGGCTATATAAAAGTAGAGGTTGGATTATCAGGGATTGTATCAAATGATTTGGAACCACTTGCTTACATTAAGGTCATTGATAATGGAGTGGGTATCCCTTCTGATAAATTAAAGGAAATTTTTTATCCATTTTGGACAACTAAAAAAGGTGGAACTGGTCTGGGTTTATTTGTAGTTCATAAACTTGTTAAAGACAATGGGGGTATGATAGAGGTGGAGAGTGAGTTAAATCGTGGAACTGTATTTACTTTGTACTTTAAAGGGAGGGTGAAAAATGAGAAGAATAATGATAGTAGATGATGAAGAAGACGTTGTTTTAGGGCTCTCAAGGTTTTTAAAGAAAAACGGATATGATGTTGTTTATGAAACAAGTCCTAAAAAAGCTTTAGAATTACTTTCTTCAGAACCCAGCGATGTACTTATAACAGATGTTAAGATGGATGAAATGTCAGGGTTAGAACTTATAAATGAAGCAATGAAGAAAAATCAAGATATAAAAGTTATTATCATGACTGCAAGAGGTTCAGAAGAGATTGAAAGAATTAGTTATGAAAGAGGTGTCCTTGAATATCTTGAAAAACCATTTGATGTCGAATATCTTTTAGGAATTCTTAAAAAGATGGAAACTTGTGGATTTAAAGGTGTTGTTAAGGAACTTGGACTTATTGACTTTTTAAACATACTACATATGCAAAGGGAATTAGCTGTTGTAAACGTTAGATCTGCAGTGGGGAGTGGTAAAATATATTTTCAAGATGGTGAAATTGTTCATGCTCACTTTGTTGATCTTGAAGGAATAGATGCTTTAAAAGAGATACTTAATCTAAAAGGTGGTTCTTTCTGTGTAGGGAGGAATATAAAATCTCCAAAAATAACTATTAGAAAGTCATTTAACAACCTAATGCTTGAACTGTTTGCTAAAACTGATGAAGAAACATCAGAGATTGAAGTTGAGGAGTTCAGTATAATTAGCCAAATTAAAAAAGTTCCTGATGAGATATATCAAAAGCTTGATAAGGAAATATCTTCATTGTTCAGTTTTGATAATAATTTAAAAAGTTTTGGTATATACGATATTGATGGTAATATTTTATATTTAAGGGGAGAAGATTTTGGTTCTCTTATTTCAGAGATTTCAAAAATTAAGGGTTTTAGTGAATGTTCAATAGAACTTGAAAATAATGAAATTATTTATATAAAGAAAGAAGACAATAACTTCTTTGTTGTTGAAATTTCCAATACTTCTTTATCTCTTATAAAAGTTAGATTTTCAAAAACGATAAGTAATTTAAGAGAAATTATAAAGGGAGGAAAGTGATATGGAAAAGATACAACAAATCTTGAAAAATCTTTCTCATGAGCTTCCAGGTTATGTTGCAGGTGCTATTGTAGAAGGAGAAGAAGGGCTTACAGTTGTTGAAGAAAGAAAGGTTCCTGACATAGATGTTCAAATAAGTGCTGCTTATAGTGTTGAGTCCTTGAAATTTCAAGAAAGAATAGTTAGTTCTTTAAACAGCTCTGATAAACCAGAATTTATATTATCAATAAGTAATAATTATTTAATAATTACCCAACCTATAAACAACAGTAATTTTTATTTACACATAATAACAAATAGAGAAAAAAGCTCACTTGGTATAATAATCGCTTTACTATCAAGATATGAGCAAATTCTGAATAAAGCTATTTCTGATTGGGTTCTATGAGGGGTAGAGCTTATGGAATAACTGACTTAGGCAAAAAAAGACCCAAAAATGAAGATTTTTTTGCTATGGATCCTTCAATTGGATTGTTTATTGTTGCAGATGGACTTGGTGGGAGAATGTCTGGTGATAAAGCAAGTTATGAAGCAACCCAAACATTTATTGAAAAATTAAAAAATTTAATTGGTTATTATAATGATCCAAAGTTAATACTTGAATCAGCATTTAAAGAAGCCAGTAAAAGAGCTTATGAGATAAGCAATTCTGATGAATATTACGGAGCAATGACAACATTTACTGCCTTGTTTTTATACAAATCAAAGTTTTATATTGTTCATGTTGGTGATACAAGGGTTTATTTATTAAGAGCAAATAGGTTTTTTGTTCAATTAACTGAAGATGATACGCAGGCCCAAATACTTGTAAAGAAGAAAGCATTATCTCCCAAAGAGGCAGAAGTTCATCCTTCAAAGCATGTCCTTACAAAAGCTCTTGGTCATAAACCACTTGTAAGACCTAAACTGTACATAGGAAATGTAATGAATGGCGATAAGTTTTTGTTATGTTCTGATGGACTATATATCTATTTTTCAAATGATGAATTAAAAGAAATAATAAAAAAGTATAAACCAAAAGAAGCTATTGAAATTTTAATAAAATTAGCAAATGATAGAGGAGGTGAAGATAATATAACCGCCATTGTAGTTGAAATAATGAAAAGTGATAGTTCAATTTTTGGACAAATAAAAGCTTTTCTTGAGGTTGCTTTCAAAAAATAACTTTAAAATTTTCATTCTATGAAATGGAATGAAGAAGTTTTTAGAATGTATGACATAAGGGGAATTTCTGAAATTGATATAGATGAAGAATTTGCTTATAAACTTGGGCTCGCTTATGGTTTATATGTTGGTGGAAATGGAAATGTTAGTGTTGGAGGTGATGTTAGATTAACTACTGAAAATTATAAAAAAGCTTTAATTGATGGATTAAGAGATAGTGGATTGAATGTAATAGATATTGGAACAGTTCCAACACCTCTTATGTACTTTTCATTATTCAATATGGATGTAATAGGTGGAATACAGGTTACTGCAAGTCATAATCCAAAAGAATATAATGGCTTTAAAATTGCTATTGGAAAAGAAACAATTTATGGATATCAAATTCAGAAATTAAAAGAAATTATGAAAAGCAATGTAGTAAAGTCAAAAATTAGAGGAAATTACCAAACATTAAATATAACTCAAATGTACATAGATTTTATAAAAAAGAAATTTCAATTTCAAAAAAATTTTAACATTGTAGTTGATACAGGTAATGGTGTTGTAGGACCAATAATAAAAGATATTTTTGAAGCTTTAAATATAAAATTTAAAGGACTTTTCATTGAACCTGATGGTTCTTTTCCAAACCACCTTCCCGATCCGACAGTTGTAGATTATATGAAGTGGGCAATTGAAGAAGTAAGAAGTAGCAATTACGATGGAGCTTTTGGCTATGATGGAGATGGTGATAGAATTGGGATTGTTGATGAGAAAGGAAACCTTGTTTTTGGTGATAAAATAACCGCTATTATTTCAAAAGGAATTATTAAAAAATATAAAAATTCTAAAATCATTCTTGATGTTAAGTGTTCAAAAGGTGTTATTGAATATATTAAAATGTTAGGAGGTGAAGTAATTTTATATAAAACTGGACATTCACTTATGAAAGCTAAACTTAAAGAATTAGATAGTCCTCTTGCTGGTGAAATGAGTGGTCATATATTTATTAAGGACGATTTCTTTGGATATGATGATGCTATTTATAGTTCTCTTAGATTTTTAAAGGAGATTGAAATATCAAATAAAAGTTTTTATGAAAATTTTGAAGAAATTCCATTTTATTATTCAACACCAGAAATTAGAGTTGAAGTTGAACCTGAAAGTAAAAAATTTGAGATTGTAAATGAAATGGTAAAAATTTTTAAAGAAAAAAATTATAATGTAATAGATATTGATGGTGCAAGAATAGAGTTTAATGATGGTTTTATATTAATTAGAGCTTCAAATACTCAACCGGTTTTAGTTTTGAGATTTGAGGCAAAAACCAAAGAAAAGTTAGATTATTATCAAAACATTTTATATGATGAACTTAAAAAATTTAAAAACTTTGTAAAAGTTCCTTGATTTATCCATATCTTTTATTATTTTTTATTCTAATTATTACAAAGTTATTTACACTTGGTGTTTTTGTAGATGGAATGACTTATGCAAGTATATCAAGAAATTTAGCGGAAGGCTATGGTTCTTATTTCAAGCCACTTTATACACTTACAATTTATAATGAATTTTATGAGCATCCACCACTTCAATTTATTTTAGAAGGTTTGTTTTTTAAAATTTTTAAAGATCACTTTTGGACAGAAAAGCTATATTCCGTAATAGTAGGATTTTTAAGTCTTATTTGCTGTTCTATTATTGTTAGGATAATTAACAAATTTGAAAATTTAAAATTACCTTTTTTTTCTGTATCATTTGTTCTTATTTCAATTCCATTAACATCTTGGATTATTTTAAATAATATGCTTGAAAATACACTTGTTCTTTTTCTATTATTATCTTTTATTTTTCTTTTGCTTTCAATTTACAAAAATCCCTTATTTTCGTTAATTTCAGGATTATTTTTATTTTTTTCATTTTTTACAAAAGGTCCTGTTTGCTTGTTTATTATAGTTTTTCCTTTCTTTTACTTCAAAAAGCTTCCTTTTAAAAATATTCTTATTATTGTTTTTCTCCTTTTAGTTGGATTTTTTGTTTTCATCTTTAATGAAAATATTTTTAATTATCTTAAAGTCTATTTTAAAAATCAAGTTTTGAATAGTATTCTTGGACACCGTGAAATTGTAGGAAGTAGATATGATCCAATTCTAAAAACAATTAAGGAAATTATTGTTCCTTCTTTATTCCTTTTTATAATTTCTATTTCAAAACATTTGAAAATTCATTTTGATAATTTAACCAAAAAATTTTTTATTCTTTCTGTATTTGGGATTTTACCACTTACCATAAGTCCAAAGCAAATGGATTGGTATGTCTATCCTTCTTTCCCATTCTTTTCTATAACGATTTCTCTAATTTTTAGAGAAACATTTTATGAAATTGAAAAAATTTTTAAATTTAGATTAATAAAAATTATTTCCATTATTATTTTAGTTATATGTTCTTTAATTTCAATTAGAAATTATGGGAAAATTTCAAAATATCAAGAATTTCATATTGATTTTAAAAACTTTAAGCCATCAAGTCAAAAGGTCGTTGGTGTTTGTCCTAAAAGTTTGATAAATGATTGGGTTTTAATAGCACTTTCACAAAGGTATTTAAAATTTAGTTTTGATTTAAATGTTGATAGTATTATTTTTTCAAGAAAAAATTGTAATTTAGAATGTTCAAAAATTTATCCTTTAAATTATAAAAATTATTATATATGCTATAAAAGAGCTTATTAAAAAGGCTCGGTCTTGTTCAACTTTAAAATTTTGACACTATGTTAAATGATATTTATAAAGAAGTTGAAGAAAGAATGAAAAAAACTGTGGAGACTTTTAAATCGGAAATTACAAAGATAAGGACAGGTAGAGCTACACCTGCTATTCTTGAGTCAATAAGAGTGGATTATTATGGCAGCAGAATACCAATAAACCAAATAGCGTCAATTTTAGCACCAGATCCAAGACTTTTAATTGTTCAACCATGGGATCAAAATGCAATTGGAGATATCGAAAGAGCCATTAAATCTTCAGGACTTGGTTTAAACCCGCAAATTGAAAAAGGTGTTATAAAAATTCCAATACCTCCTCTTTCTGAGGAAAGAAGAAAAGAACTAATAAAGCTTGTTCAGAAACTAGCAGAAGACAGTAGAGTTGCAATAAGAAATATAAGAAGAGATGGAATGGAAAAAGTTAAGAATTTAGAAAAAGAGAAAAAAATATCTGAGGATGATAGAAAATCCGCTGAAAAGAAAATACAAGAATTAACTGACAAGTACATATCAGAAGTAGATAAAATTTTGTCAAATAAAGAAAGGGAAATTTTAGAAGAGTGATAACAATAAAAACAGAAGAAGAAATTAGCAAAATTAGAGTAGCAGGAAGAATAATAGCAGAATTTTTAAAAGAAGTTGAAAAAATTCTAAAACCAGATTTGGATAGCTCTGAAATTGAATTATTTGCTATTGAATTTGTTAGAAAGAGAGGAGGTGAATTAGCATTTAAAAATTATAAAGGATTTCCAAGTTATATTTGTGTTTCTATTGATGATGAAATTGTTCATGGAATTCCAAGAAAAGGTAAAAAGTTGCCAAAGAATGGACTTGTGAAAATTGATATAGGTGTTAAATATGATGGTTATTTTGCTGATGGAGCTTGGACATATATTATTGGAAATGTTCCTTTTAAAGTAATAAAACTTGTTGAAATAACAAAATTGGCATTATATAAAGGAATTGAAAAAGCAGTTGAAGGAAATAAGTTATCAGATATTTCAAAAGCAATAGAAAATACAGTTAAACCATATGGTTTTGGTATTCCAAGAAATTTAGTTGGACATGGAGTAGGATACGATATTCACGAGGAGCCAAATGTTCATAACTATTACAATCCAACTGATGATGAAATTGTTTTAAGAGAAGGAATGGTTTTGGCAATTGAACCCATGATAACATTAAGAAGTCATAAAACAATTGATGATAAGGATAAAATTACTATTAAAACAGCAGATGGTTCCCCATCTGCGCACTTTGAACACACGGTTGTAGTAAGAAAAAACAAAGCAGAGATTTTGACGGAGATTTGATGCTGATAGCAGGTTTTGAAAGCATTGACGAGTTAAAATATCTAATTAAAATAGAGATTCCTGGAATTTTTATTGGTTCTTGGATAGCTAATGAGCCAAAAGTTTATGAAATTATAAGAGAAAGTAATTATAAAGGAATTATTGCAACAGATAATGAAGGTGGTTATGCAAGTTGGATTGTAAAAGATATTCCAAGTCCAAAGGAACTTTCAAATTTGAATCCTTATGATTTTTATTCAATCATTTACAATATGGCTTTGAAACTAAAAGAACATTATATAAATTTAAATTTTGCTCCTGTGCTTGATTTATATGATCCTATAAATGTAGTAATTGGGAAGAAAAATAGAGCATTTTCAGAAGATCCATATAAAGTAATTTTTTATTCAAGTTTATTCATTAAGGCTCATAGTGATGTTGGTATAAAGAATTGCATTAAACATTTCGTAGGTCAAGGTAGAGCTATTGGTGATCCTCACCATAAAAAAAGTATATTTATCGGTGGCCTTAAAGATTTAAGAAAGGACTTACTACCATTTATGTTTTTTATAAAAATGGGAATTGAATACATTATGACTGCTCATGTTTTTGTTCCTTCTATTGATAAAGAAAAGCCAATAACTCTTTCAAGATTTTTTATAGTTGAACTTTTGAGAAATTTGCTTTCCTATAAAGGGAAAATTATAACTGATGATTTGAATATGAACGCAATAAGAGAACATTTTGATATTATTGATGCAGTTAGGATAGCTAAAAGTTTAACTATTGATTATATTTTAATATCGAGAGGTATTGAAACAATTGAAAAAGTTTATAAATTTTTAAAATTTAATTATTAAGCGGAGAGGGAGGGATTTGAACCCTCGTCCCAGCTTTTGGCTGGGAAAAGGCTTAGCAAGCCCCCGCCTTCGACCGCTCGGCCACCTCTCCTAAGCGGAGGGGAGGGGACTCGAACCCCTAAGGGGCGCAATGCCCCGGTGGATTTCAAATCCACTGCCTTACCAATTCGGCGCACCCCTCCTTTCAGTAAGTTTAAAATTTTAAAGCTTGTTTTTATCAGATTTGTCCCTTTACTTTCTTTTAGCTCCTGTTTATGATTATAAGTTTTTAATTCTTTCTGAAAATTATTATAATATTAAAAATCTTGAAATTACTTATAAAGGAAGAATTTATTTTTTTAGAAATGATGTAAGCTCATTTTCACCAACTCAACTATCTTCAAGATTTTATTATAACTATAGAATTAAAAATATAAACATTTTTGTTGAACACTTTTGTGAAAATACAATTAATTATAAACCTTATGACATCAAGAGATATGATATTTTTGGAGTAAAATATAAGAATTTTGGTCTTGGATGGACATTTAATAAAAGATATGTTGATTATGAGTATTGGATTACTTTTAATTTTTATTATTCTTTGTTTAAAGGTGAAATATATTTTGGAATTAGCGAGAACTTGAAAAATTTTTATCCATTCTTTTCAATATGGCTTTTGAATATATCAGGTTTTGAGACATTTTACGATCCAAATAGTGCAGATACATTAAATTTAAAAGAAATTCCTTCTGAAAATCCATTAAAGTTATTTTTGTTTGGTTCGGGTTTTGGACTAAAACCAATAGGTGCCAATTTTGAAATTAATAAATTTATACCAATAAACGATTATATTTATAATTTCAATTACAAATATCAAGTTGAATTTACTTTAAAAGAAAAACTTTTGCTATCATTTTATTTAAATGCAAATTCAATAACGCAACTAATTTATCCAAAATGGCTAATTTTAAGCTCAAAAATTTTATATAAAGGATTTGGATTTGGAATTAGTGAATTGTGGACAACTAATATTTCGGTTGATGACTTGTTTTTTAGAAGGGAAGAAATTTTTTTAAATTTCAACAAAACAATGAAATTTTTATCTTTGGATTTTAAATATAGATTAACTCAAAGAGATAGCTTAAAAACATTATACTTGAACTTTTCTTATGGATTTGAAAAATCTATTTTTTTCTTAAATTTAAACTACGAAATTTTTAATAGAGATTTTGATGGTTGTTTTGGTTTTAAATTTAAAAATTTTAGAATTTACTATCTTAAAAGAATTAGGAATTTGGGAAGTTTTGATTATTTTTCAGAGAATAATGATTTATTTG
>Ga0101942_100376_pt1 | contig 18194 bp, 15 predicted proteins | sample DewCreD2012metaG_4_FD_75243 | JGI IMG/M metagenome (GOLD analysis project Ga0101942, IMG submission 75243) | Hot spring sediment bacterial and archeal communities from British Columbia, Canada, to study Microbial Dark Matter (Phase II) - Dewar... ...
AGAAGAGTATTTTTTCTGCAGATTTTCCGCAAGGACCTTCCATTTATAGGCTCTATCAACAGCTGTGTCTATATCCTTGTTTATCTTGTCATCTCCATAGACTATCTTCCTCTCATTGATGTCTATGGCTATAACATCTCTTGGCTTGTATTGCTCTGGCCTGGGGATCCTCTTAGAGATCCACAGGATCATCCTCCCCTCTTTATAGACAAGCCTTGCCTCCCTATTCTCGTACTCATCATACCTCCTATCCCAGCCGATGATCTTCATCCTGATCCCCCCTATGATCTCAACATAGCCATCTTCGATTCTATAGCCTGATCCTGGATGTAGCAACATGCTGAGCTTCTTAACCCTAGGGCGTTTACCTTTCTTAGGATTATTTCTCCAAGCCCTTGCATTGGCTAGTGCATCCCTATAGCAGTCAATAGCCATCCTAGATGGAAATCCGAACCACTCTCTAAGCTCTCTGTAGAGCTCCCTATGCACCTCCCTGATGGTCTTTAGATTCAGGCTCAGGATCTTGTTTATAGCATAGTTAAGGGCCACATTATATCTTCTGAGGAACCCTATGCCAGCAGGTTCGGGACTAACCCTCATGCCTATCGAGAGGGTTAGCACTCCCTCATCGCCAGAGGCCATAGAGCCCCTCCAAAAACGATCAAAGCCCTAGAAGGCTTATAAGCCATAGCCATCCCCGCCCTAAAGGGCGAGGCTTTCAGGTTTTTTGTCAGAGGATTCTGTGAGGAGGGTTTATCGTGAATAATTTATTTGAACATTTTCTCAACTATTTCTGGTAGGTCCATGTATATGAATCTAACTCCTGCTAGTTTTGGTAGGTAGAATGCTGCTTTTGCTGATGGTGTTGCTATGCACCTATATCCAAGGCTGTTTAGGGGTGATATGACTCCACATATTCCTGTGAAGATCTTTACTCCTTTTGAGGTTAGTGTGTCCACCACTCCTCTCCTTGCTAGATCCTCGTATACATGGGGTGATGTGAAGATCCACACGGGTTTTGATGCCCTCACCCCTCTCTCTGAGATCATCCTTGCTAGTTCCTCGACTATCTCTTGGGATGCGTGTGGGCATCCTATGAGCGCTGCGTCTACATCTCCGCATTCTAGATCCTCAGAGACTCTCCTCAGATCCTTATCCTCTATCGATATGGTCTCAAGGCTCTTGATATCGATCCTCCCACCTATTCCGCGGGCTTCTAGCGACACACCTTCTATGAGGATCATGCCCATCCCCCCGCTGGATCCAGCAGCGGCTAGGAACGCTTTTATATCTTCATGTCTCTTGAATGATATCCCATCTATATAGGGTATCCTGTCGCCAGAGATCTCGCCGACTATAAGGCCGGCAACTCCATACTCGACAATGTTTCTCGGCCTAGCCTCTATTCTGAAGACTATCTGGGGAACCCTGTTCTCACTTCTTATAAGCCCTCCCCGATATGTTCTCCCAATGATTGCCTCAAATAGTGCTAGGAGGCCGCTCTCCCTATTGCTCCTAGCCCCATAGATGCTGTTAGCCATGAGAACAGCGTTGCTCTCAGCCCATGCTAGGATTTCCCCAGCCCTTGGTTCTCTGTAGTAGTAGGGGGTGCATGTGAATGCTCTAACACCCATGCCCCTAAAGATCTCGAGGATCTCCTTCTGCCCAGATATAAAGCGATCACCGTAGCTGAAGTAGCTAGCGCTATACTCATCAACAGACCCAGGGTTGGCTGTTGTATAGACAGAGAACCTCGCCCCACCAGAGTATAGATCCCTGAGGAGGGATAGCCCAGCCTCTCCTATATTAGCATAGCCAACCCCGGAGATGTGGGCATGATCTATTGGAACAAGCCTATCAGCTCCCATGATATTTCCAATCTTAACAACAACCCTCATAGCCTTCTCGAAAACCCATCCAAGCTCTCCGTTATAGATCCTCTCCTCATCCCTTGTGAGATACACAGGGACATAACCACTTATTGATAACAATGGAAGAATATATCTTCCAAGGATTCACTGACCTCCTTCCCGCCCTAGGGGGCGAGGCTTTCAGTTGTAAAAAGGATTGTGGGAAAGTAATTGCTGGGGGCTGTGAGACAATGGGTGAAAACGCCCAACATGGTGGGAGAAGCGAGAGGTTGATGGTTGGGAAAATAAGCCCAGATCTTCTTGAGAGGTATGTATTTAAAAGGGCTGGGGTTCCCGATCCTGATGTTCTTGTAGGGCCCACGTATGGTGAGGATGCGGCCATCATAAAGATCCATGGTTCCTATATAGCAGTCCACATAGACCCCATAACAGCGGCTGTGAAAAACATAGGCTGGCTTGCTATAAACATAGCCTCCAACGATGTAGCGGTTAGAGGTGCTAGGCCCAGGTGGGGTATTATTCTGCTCCTCCTCCCGGAGGGTGCTGGAGAGGATCTCCTTGATAGCATAACAGGACAGATAGACATAGCATCCAAGAGAATTGGGCTCTCAATAGTAGGGGGCCACACAGAGGTGGTCCAAGGGCTTGGGAGACCTATAGTTGCTGCAACAATCATAGGGCAGCCTGTTAGAGGAATAATAACAACAGCAGGCGCAAGACCCGGCGATGCTATTATAATGACAAAGACAGCAGGCCTCGAGGGGACTGCTATAATTGCGAGCGACTATAGAGATATCCTAGCTGGTAGGGGCATAGACCCGGAGATCCTCGATAAGGCCTCGAGAAATATTGAGAGGATAAGTGTTGTTGATGAGGCACTAGCACTAGCAGAGAGAGGGCTCGCAAACTCCATGCACGACCCAACAGAGGGAGGCATCCTAGGAGGGGTTGCAGAACTAGCATACGCGTCAGGGGTTGGGTTAGAGGTGTGGGAGGATAGAATACCAATAGCAAGGGAAACACTCGAGATAGCTAGGATAGTGGGCATAGACCCCCTGAGACTAATAAGCAGCGGCGTGCTCATAGCAACAACACCCCAAGAGAGGGCTAGAGAAGCCATAGAAGCCCTAAGATCCGCTGGGGTTGAGGCTAGCATAATAGGACGAGTGCTGGAGAAGGGGGGAGGAGCATATCTAATCAGGAGAGATGGAACCAGAACAAAGATCCCGAGATATGTTGAGGACGAGATCTACAGAGTCGAGAAGCTCCTGAAACACTTACTCAGAGAGTGAGGCCCTTAACTATAAATTAAGGGCACAAGAGAACTATGGATCGAGTTTCGAGATCTCTAGTATCCCAGAATAGCCTTCTCTTCGCCCCCCCCACAACTGCTCTAAATTAGCTCTTGAGAATATTGAGCACACCATGTATAGATATCACCTTCCCATGACCTCCTGAGGAGTTTTCTGGCGAGTGCGGCTCTGGATTATAACCGCTTTGAGGCTGCTAGACCACACTAGGCTCTATTTCCCCGCAATCCTCACCCTTGTGAAGAGCATTGGTGGTGCTGATATTCTCTCTAGATCATCGATCTCTCTTCCCACAAGGGCTATTTTTCTCCTTATCAGCTCGTAGAAGTCAGCCGATATAACGCCACCGTTTATCGGGGCCCTTATCTCCCCGTTCTCCACTAGGTATGCATTTGTTATAGTTGCGTTTAGGTTCCCGCTAACAGGGTTTGAGAGCCACTCGCCTATTGTGCTAAGAACATATATGCCCTTCCTAGTTTCTCTAATCATCTCCTCCAGCCTGGAGTCTCCTGGCTTTATTATGAGATGGTTTGGTGCCGGTGTTGGTGATGATGAGTACCCCCTCCAGGCGTTCCCACTAGATTCCCTCCCATCTATCCTTGCTGTATAGCTGTCATACACGTAGCTCTTCAGAATACCCCTTTCTATTATTATATTAAAAGATGTTGGGTGGCCTTCATCATCGAAACCCCTGGATCCTAGGTACCTGGGGTCTACCCCCTCATCGGCTATGGTTATGAGCTCAGATGCCACTAGAGACCCTATTTTCCCAGCAAGTGGGGATCTTTCCCTCTGCACAGAGAGAGCAGAGATCGCTGGGGAGAGCATTGTTGATATGAAAGATCCAGCTATCTTTGGCGAGAGTATTAGATCATACTCGCCATTCTCAGGAGCCCTAGCCCCCACAAAGCTCTTAGCAATAGACCCAACCCTTAGGCCTAGCTCATAGGGTCTGAGAGCCCCTATAGATCTAGCTAACTGGTAATCCCCATAGCTCCCCTCACCAGAGTCTCTAGCCTTGGCATATACATAAACCCAGGCCCTCGTCTCCTCCCTTGCGATGGGCCCACCATAGGGGTTTATAACCTCGACCCTGGCATAGCCTGCACCGCACGAGCCCCTCGAGGGTTTCGAGATCCCTGTGGATTCTGTGACACCCCTTATAAGTGTTGAGGCTATGAGACCCAGATCCTCTGGCGATGCCTCTGCTGTTCTCTTATCATGGTATCCCCCGCTCCCAGCAACCCCTATTCTGTGGTTAAAGCCACCCCAGCTTGGGTCCTCTGGCATTGTTTTCGCTATGGAGATTGCTGATCTTATAGCCTGCTCCAAACTCTCCCACCTGAGATCCTGGGTCCCTACTATAGCTACTCTCTTCCCCATAGCAACCCTTATACCTATGGATCTAGATATAGATGTCTCAACCATCTCTATCCTGTCCGAGATACTTATAGATATATCTCTAGAGAAGACATAGAAGATCTCAGTCTCAACAGCCCCTAGATCTATTGCTCTCCTATATAGCTTCTCCACATCTATAGAGCCCATCACCTACCCCCTACGATGATCTCTCTAATCATTATGTGAGGACCTCCATCGCCTACCCTAACAAGCTGCCCATCCTTTCCACAGCCTCCAAAGACAGAGGTTCTCACAACAAGATCCCTGCCAACAGCCTCAACACCCTTGAGGGTCTCTAGAATATAGCCCGAGATGACAACACCCCTAACCATCTCCCCAATCTCTCCATTCCTTATAACATATGATGGGCCTGCTGCGAAGGTGAAAGTCCCAGCGCCGGTGTCAACCTGTCCTCCCCCCGATCCTCTTCCTAGCAGGTATAGCCCGCTCCCAGCCTCTCTGATCATCTCATCAAAGCCCCAATCCCCTGGCTCCATATAGATATTTGTCTGCCTAACTATCGGTGGACTCTCAAAATCCTGGGCTCTTCCATTGCCTGTGACAGCTACCCCTAGCCTCGATGCAGAGATCCTGTCTGTAAGGTAGCTTTTCAGGACACCCTTCTCAACTATACTTGTCCTCTCCTTCCTATTCCCCTCGTCATCGTATGGCACAGGATACCCCCCATGGATCATACCGTCATCAACTATAGTCACAAGCTCCGAGGCCAGCTGGGATCCGAGCTTGTTCCTAAGCACAGAGGTTCCCGTCATAACAAGATCCCCCTCTGATGCGTGGCCGAATGCCTCGTGGAGTATTAGGCCTACAAGATCTGGATCCGCAACGATTCTAGCCTTACCCGGCGGAGGTGTTGGAGCCTTGAGAGCCTTCTTAGCAGTAACACTGATTTCCCTTGAGAAATCACCCCAATCCCTCCCAGCTATGTTCTCCCACCCGCCCGCGAAGGATCTGCTATCGTGGAGCCTCTCCATAGACCCAGCCTCTCCAGCAACGCTGGTATGGGATAGCCCAACAATGTATACCTCCCACGAGACGTTAGAGTCACTCGAGATCACAGCCCTGAAATCCCTCTGTATGCCTAGCATAGTTACAGAGGATCTTATGCCCTCAACACCATACCCAGACCTATTGACCTCGAGCACAAGCCTAGCCTTATCCTCAGGGGGTATTGAGAAGGGATCCTGTCTCACCTCTATAGAAGCCATCCCCTTTGTAAAGGGCCTCTCGGTGAGGGATACCTCGCTCTCAGAGACCCTTGCGGATGATATAGCGCTTAGGACAGCCTCCCTTATATCCTCACGATCCATAGAGTTTGTTGATGCAAAACCAATCCTTCTATTATAGATAACCCTAACTCCTATGCCAGCCCTCCTTGTCTGAGAATAATCCCTGAGGACACCGTTATCTGCTCTAACAAGTTCGTACTGGTATATGTGGAGCCTCGCCTCAGCATATCCTGCCCCAAGCTGCTCGGCGACCTTGATTGCGTATGAGAGGGCCTCGAGGCCCTGATCATTCCATTCTCTCTCATTTGAGCGAGACATTCGGGACAGCCATTATAGATAGGCTTATGCTCTATATTAACATTATGATTAGATCTCGATCCCAACTATATCTATCTCGAGAGGATATAGCCTGGATCCCAGTATAGATGAAATGCTCGGGCTAGTCCTCCCATTATCGCCTGTTATAGCCTCCTCAACATAGATCCTTGTTGGTAGAGAGAATAGGATCTCGAGGGTTCTCCTCGATATTCTGATAACTCTCTCAACCCTTATATCGCCTGAGACGCTTCTCTCGCTCGAGTGGCCCAGGAGCCTTGCTATCCTCTCGGGTGTTTTTTGCTCTATAGCGGTGTCTCTTATGCCCTCAAGCCTCTTTATGGATTCCTCGTCTAGATCCCTCTCAGAGTATATATAGGCTCTATAGACGATCCTCCTAGTCCTTCTGATAGCCTCCTCAAGGGTTCTCCTCCTGCCCCTCCCAAGTATCTCTATCCTATACTGCCCTGGCTGGCTGTTAATTGATCTAGATAGCCTCTCACCATCCCTAACCCCTGGTGAGGGTGTTCTTATCTCTAGTATTGCTTCGCACCCACCACCAAGGATCCTGTATCTAGACGTATCCCTAATAGGGATCTCTATACTAATCTCCCTCCCAAGATCCATTTTTGAGAGAAGATCCTCAAGAGATCTTCTCCCCCCACTCCTCCTAATCCTCAGACCCCTGGCCATCTTAACAACCCTTATGCCCAGAGTTATTGATGGTATGACGGCCTCTATGGATTCTCTATCTATGTCTAGAACAACCATGACCTCCGGATCGTCGAAATCAGGCTCCAACCCATAGATTCTGGCTATCCTCTTGCCAATCTCCCTCTTGAGCTCGCTCTTAATAGACTCCCAGTGCTGGAGAGAGAATACCGATGCTATCTCCCTCTCAGCATCCACAGACCAGCTTGGAGGCTTAACACCGATTATGAATCTCCTGAACCCAAGGGCTGCTATTGATTCCCCCGCCCTTCTAGAGAACCTCTCTATGATATCATCAACCCTGCCCCCGCATATATAGCACTGGCCAGATGCGGGGGGGTTCTCGCCGTATAGGTGCCTATAGAGGCTTGAGAAGGGTTCTCCACCATTTGCTGATGCTAAGTATAGAGCCCTCCTAGCCTCTGGATCGTCTCTTGATGCGAGCATGTGGAGCTCCATAGCTAGGAGGATCTTTATGGATCTACCCCTATCAGCATTCGACAAGCCCCATCCAAGGTTTGCGAAGAGCCTTCCAAGGCATCTATCGCATAGGGGGTATCTAGATAGGATCTCCCTAGATGTTCTCAGAATACCGCTATCTACTCCCAATCCCAACTCCAATTCCATTATGGCTTGGAGCTATATCTCCTATGATCTGGTGTTTAAGATATATAGTCTATAGATAATCTACTCTATCGGGGGGTAGAAATACTAGTCTTCGCCCTAGTAAAGGGTGTTCCGGCAAACACAACAAGGGTAGTCACCGTGGGAGGGGTTCTTAGGAGGGAGGAGATGGATATAGTCCTCAACCCATATGATAGGAAGACTATAGAGGCTGCGGACTATATGAGGAGAAGGGTTGGTGGAAAGCTGATAGCCCTCTCGATGGGCCCCCACCCAAAGATAATCCCGATCATGAACGATCTCTTTGAGGCCGAGGTGTCTGGGATTGATGAGGCATATATACTGAGCGATAAGAGAATGGCCGGCTCCGACACATGGGCCACATCTTATACCCTATCCAAGGGTATTGTGAAGATCCTATCAATACATAGGGAGGCTATAGAGGCTCTAGCCAAGGCTATAGAGGCTGGCGAGGGTTTTGATAGGATAGAGGCTCTGGCGGCAGATCTCTATAGAAAAAACCTCCTTCCAAATAGGATATATAGTGACAAGCCATCAGTTAGAGAGACTATTGTGAACATGCTCCTAGAGGGGAGAATCTCTAGAGAGAATGCAGTAGAGATCCTGAGGGACGAGGCTTCCAGAATCTATAGGGATTTTATGATGTTCTGCGGCATGAAGACATCAGACGGGGAGACAGGGAATGTGGGTCCCCAGGTTGCCGAGGCCCTCTCACAGGAGCTCGGCATGGAGATACCCCACGTATCCTTTGTGCTCGATTTCGAGTATATAGGGGATAGGAGGGTCATTATAGCTAGGAGGAAGCTTATAAACATGATCCAAACTGTTGAGACCGATATACCGGCTGTCCTCACGATCCACGCTGACTACTCAGCACCCCCAGTCCCTCTAGCCGGTAGAAGGGATTATCTCCTCAACTCATATAGGGGGAAGAACAGGGATTCGAGGATTTTCAGCGCTGACGATATAAAGGCGGATCCCAGGTATATAGGGCTCGCAGGATCCCCAACAGTTGTGGGTCCCGGTGTCGATATTGGCAGACCATATGCTAGAAAAATTGTTGGGCTCTCTATCATAGCTGCGAGGGATATAGATAAGATTGCATACGGCGATAAGGTCTTTGGACCGTTTAGAAGAGGGGATCTCCTTGACAGCCTCCCAGAGGATCTTAAGAGACAAATGCTATCAAGGGGAGAGGCTAAGGTTTTCGACTACGACGATCTCGCCGAGGAGATCATAAAAGCTCTCCAGAGCTAGGTGGTTGCCATGGCCTCACAGCAGGCTCAGCCCATGTATTTCCTGCCACCAACATCCGATCTTGAGAGCTATAGGGATGTGTGGATCTTCATAGAGGTTCTCAGAGGCAGGGTGGTTAGCTACTGCCTCGAAGGGATCGCTGCTGCTAGGAAGATAGCCTCCAAGGTTGGGATGAGGGTTGGGGCCCTCATAGCCAGCGACTATGTTGATGACCAGACAGCCAAAATGCTTATAGAGCATGGGGCCGACTATGTCGTGGCGCTCGAGCACCCCCTCCTAGCGGACTACGAGCCCTTCGCATACACGAACGCTCTGGAGGAGGTTGTTAGGGAGAGGAAGCCCTGGGCACTCATATTCATGGCCGACGAGCTTGGCAGGGATCTGGCTCCCAGGCTTGCCTACAGGCTTGTCACAGGCCTTGCGACTGATAATATAGACTTCGATGTTGAGGACTTCTACCATGGCCTGCTTAAGGAGAAGTTCAGCAACATACTAGCCCAGATAAGGCCTGACTTTGCAACAAGGATAGCTAAGATCTATACGCCAAGGCACAGGCCCCAGATAGCATCCCTCAGGCCGGGATCCTTCAAACCCCTCCCAAGAGATCCATCGAGGAGGGGCGAGGTTATCAAGCACAAGCCCAGCCTGAGAGGCTATAGTGGGAGGATAAGGATCCTCGGCTACGAGGACATAGTTGATAGGGGGGCAGAGCTCCTGGAAGCAAAGCTCATCGTAAGCCTGGGTCTCGGGATCCTGAGGGATGCTGAGGGCAACCCCAGGAACCCTCTGGAGGCTGTGGAGCTTGCCAGGAGAATAATAGATCTTGTTAGGAGTAAGCTGGGGGTTAGTTCTGCCATGGGGGCCTCAAGGGCTTTGATACATGCAGATATAAAGGAGCTGAGGGATATAATAACCCACGATATACAGGTGGGCCAGACAGGAAAGACCGTTTCCCCCAGGGTCTATATCGCTGCTGGAATTAGCGGGGCTATACAGCATAGGGTGGGGATCCTGAGGGCTGGCAATATAGTGTCTATAAACATAGACCCCAGAGCCCCTATACACGAGATAGCACACTACGTGATAATCGACGACCTATATAGGGCTCTACCAAAACTATACGAGGCCCTTGAGAGAAAAATTGGTGAGAGGCTGGCCAGGGTTGGTTGATAAGCACGATGTCATAGTAGTTGGGGCAGGTCCTGGGGGGTGTGCGGCTGCATATTATCTAGCAAAGAGAGGATATGACGTCCTCCTAGTTGAGAAGGCAAAGGTGCCAGGCCAGAGGAATGTTACAGGGGGTGTTCTCTACGGCTCCTACATACCAGGCTATGGGCTTATAGATCTCATACCCGATTTCGAGAAGGAGGCTCCTTTAGAGAGGAGGGTTGTTAGATATAGGCTGGCCATGATATCAAGCCCTAGATATCCTGGGGAGTATAGATATAGGGCTATATCCCCGAATGCCAGAGCATACAGGGTTCTAGAGATTGGGGAGGATTCCTTCCTAGATAGATTTATACATAGGGGGATATCAACTGGGCATGACTACACAGTTATAAGGGCTAAGTTCGATAGGTGGTTTGCTAGAAAGGTTGAGGAGGCTGGTGGTATAGTCGTTACCGCAACAGCTGTAGAGGATCTCGTTATAGAGGGCGACAAGGTTGTTGGGATAAGAACCAATAGGGAAGAGCTATACGCCGACCTGATCATAGACGCCAGCGGGGTTACGAGCAGCCTGGTGATAAGGGCCGGGCTGAGACCCCCTCTAGATCCCTCGAGGGTTTATCATGGTGTTAAGCAGGTATACCAGCTGAGTGAGGATGAGATCAACAGGAGGTTCGGGCTTAAGAGTGGTGAGGGCATGGCCATAGCGATCATGGGGGACTTTCTACATGGAATGATAGGAGGTGGCTTCATATATACAAACAGAGACACTGTCTCCGTGGGTATTGTTGTGACTATGGAGAGCATGGTTAGAGGGCTTAGGGATAATGTGAGAACCAATGGGAAGCCCCTAGACGTGCTTGAGGAGATGACCTCCCACCCATATGTTAGGAGATACATAGAAGGGGCTAAGCTTGTAGAGTACTCGGCCCATAACATACCGAAGGGGTATAGAACAATGCTTGAGAAGCCCCTGAGAAGCGGCTTCCTAGTTGTTGGAGACGCTCTGGGTGCTTTCGTAAAGATAGGGGGGCTTATAGATGGCATGAGGAGAGCCATAGCCACTGGGATTATGGCTGCCCAGGCATATATATATGCTAGAAAGCACCATGACTTCAGCGAGAAAACCCTTGCCGTGTATCTAGACCTTCTAGAACCCATATACAGGGATATAAGGAGGTCTGCAAGGAACTCCAAGATCTCTGAGACCAGGCTCCTCTACGGCCCAGGGTACAGGGTTCTTCTAACCATATTGGGGAGGCTGGAAACGGCTGTGATCCCTGAGGAGCCTAATGGGAGGGATGCTATACAGAGGATCCAAGAGAGGACGGGGCTTCTGACCTATGAGGAGGATAAGAGATACTCCCATATAAAGATCTACTATGGGGGGGCTAACAGGGATCCCTATAAGATGTGGGTCCCCGCATGCCCTGTTAATTGCTACACAATCTCAGTTCCCGGGAAGGGTATATTCGCTTCCTATAGGGATCTATATCTCTATAATCTGGAGAGACTCAGGAGGGCCGGAAGATCTGGAGGTGATGCGGAAAAAGAGGCTCTGAGGGAGACTTGGAGGGATGTTGCCAGAGCCGAGGTTAGGTTCGACCATGTTGCCTGCATATCCTGTGGCACATGCTGGGTGATCGGGTATCCTAATATCATATACAACCCTGAGAGGGATGGGCACGGGGTTAAGTTTAGATATAGCTAGCCCTTTCGAAGCTCCTCAAGCATCTTTTTGAATGCATAGTGAAGTATCCCGCCGTATTTTAGGTACTCAACCTCGGCCTTTGTCTCCACCCTAGCTATGAGATCAACGACTCTACTCCCACCTTCTGGGCTCTTTATGATGAGCTTAACCCTCCCCCTAGGCTCTAGGTTTTGGAGACCAACTATGTCAAACAGCTCGTCTCCTCTGAGACCCAATGTGTCTGCGTTGATGCCGCTTGGGAACTGTAGTGGGAGTATTCCCATACACACGAGATTTGATCTATGTATCCTCTCGAAGCTCTCAGCAATAACAGCCCTAACGCCGAGGAGCTTGGGAGCCCTGGCAGCCCAGTCCCTAGAGCTTCCAAGCCCGTAGTCCTTCCCAGCTATTATTATTAGGGGAACCCCCTCCCTCATGTATCTCATTGCAGCGTCATACACACTCATAACCTCGCCCGAGGGGTAGTGGATCGTGTAGCCGCCTGATATGTCCTTCAACATCTTATTCCTAACCCCCTTGCTGGCGAATGCCCCCCTAACCATGACCTCATGATTCCCCCTCCTAGCCCCATAGGTGTTGAAGTCCCTTGGCTTGACGCCATGCTCGATCAGGTATTTCCCCGCCGGAGAGTCGGGGTCTATTCTCCCAGCCGGGGAGATGTGGTCTGTGCTTATTGAGTCCCCTAGTATTAGGAGGGGCCTTGCGTCTATGATATCCTCTAGCATAGCCTCTCTGCTGGGGTTGAAGTCGTCTAGAAATGGTGGTCTCTTCACATAAGTACTCTTGGGATCCCACTCATATATGGCGCCGCTTGGTGCCTCAAGCCTCCTCCAAGTCTCTGGAGCCTCCTCGAATATCTTTGAGTACTTCTCTCTGAATAGCTCGGGGCCTATATATTGATCCATTATCCTCCTTATCTCCTCTCTGCTTGGCCATATATCCCTGAGATACACAGGTCCCCTCGGTGTTACTGCTATCGGTTCCCTAGATAGATCCTTGTTTATGGTTCCAGCAAGGGCGTAGGCGACCACGAGGATTGGCGACATGAGGTATGAGGCCCTTATATCTGGATGAACCCTTCCCTCAAAGTTCCTGTTTCCCGATAGAACAGCTACACCGAAGATCCCGTCCTTTGTTAGGGCCTCTGATATAGGCTCTGGGAGCGGCCCTGAGTTTCCTATGCATGTTGTGCAGCCATAGCCCACAACGCTAAAGCCCAGCTTCTCTAGATACTGTAGAAGCCCTGACCTCGATAGATACTCGGTAACAACCCTAGATCCAGGGGCAAGGCTTGCTTTAACATGCTTCGGAACCGCGAGGCCGAGCTCGACTGCCTTCTTTGCTAGAAGCCCTGCTCCTATCATAACCTCGGGGTTGCTTGTGTTTGTGCAGCTAGTTATAGCAGCTATAACTATATCCCCATCCCTTAGGGTTATCTCCTCACCATCGATCCTTATCCTCTTCTCCATGAAGCCGGGTTTCCTCCTTCTCTCCTCAACAAACCTTGCGAGACTCTTCGGAACATCCTGGAAGCCCAGTCTCTGCCATGGCAGCACAGGGCCTGAGATGCTTGGTTCCACAGTGCTTAGATCCAGCTCGACTATATCTGTGTAGACGCTCCTATCCATATCGATAGTTCCGAAGATCCCCTGGGCCTCTGTGTATTTCCTAACAAGGGCTATCTGATCCTCAGACCTGCCTGTTAGCCTTAGATACCTCAGGGTCTCCTCATCAACTGGGAAGAGGGATATCGTGGATCCATATTCGGGAGCCATGTTAGCTATAGTAGCCCTATCGGGCACGGAAAGCCTCGAAACACCCTCGCCGAAGAACTCGACGAACTTCCCAACAACGTTTCTTTTTCTCAGAAGCTCTGTTATTGTGAGCACAACATCTGTGGCAGTAACACCCTCCCTGGGCTCCCCATATAGGTGAACCCCAACAACCTCTGGGAGGGGCATTATAACTGGCTGGCCGAGCATTGCTGCCTCAGCCTCGACACCACCAACACCCCATCCGAGAACCCCTAGGCCGTTGACCATCGGCGTGTGGGAGTCTGTGCCTATAACGGTGTCGAAGTATGCTAGATATCCACCATGGGTCTCCTCTGCTATGACTACCTTTGATAGATACTCTAGGTTGATCTGGTGTATGATCCCCAAACCTGGTGGGAAGACCCTGAAGTTCTTGAAGGCGTTAGAGGCCCACTTAAAGATCCTATACCTCTCAGCGTTTCTAGAGAACTCCATCTCTATATTCCTCATAAGGGCGTCTGGGGATCCCCAGAAGTCTACCTGGACTGAGTGGTCTATTATGAGATCCACTGGGACTTTTGGATTAACCTCCATGGGGTCGATCCCTATTTTTGCCACATACTCCCTCATAACAGCTAGATCCAGTATTAGGGACATCCCAGTGAAATCCTGGGTTATAACCCTGGCAACCTTGAAGGATATCTCACCCCTAGGCCCCCTTGGATCGTATTTCAGGAGGGTCTCGATATCATCATCAGAGATTGAGACGCCATCATAGTTCCTCAACATAGACTCTAGGATAATCCTCAAACTAATGGGAAGACTGGAGATATCGATCCCCTGCCTCTCTAGGAGGGGAAGGCTGTAGTATCTATACCTCCTCCCAGAAGCCTCGAGAGTTGCAAAAACAGCCTCCCTGAGGGCTCTACCATTTACCAAGGTGTTTGTGCACCAGATAGATAGTTATAGGGAGGAATATATTTTTATCCCACCACACCGTTGATCCTTGTTCTTTATAGGCTGCCCGTGAATAAATTATGGATTATGACATCGTGGGGAACCCAGTTGGGCAGGGTTATTGTGAGCCTTGCTATGGAGGCAGCCCTCGAGGGATCTGCAAACTATGCAGGGGGCCTCGGAGTTCTTGAGGCTGATAAGCTCTATGCTGCAGGGAGACTCGGGCTTCCATATATCCTCATAGCACCCCTATATCCCGGTGGCTATGTTGACTATGTATTATCAAGCGACGGCAAGCTGGTCGAGGCTGAGCATAGGCATTCTCAGGCTTTTATCTCGAGCCTCTCGAGGCTTGGCAGCATAGAGACTCGGGGCAGGATTGGCAGGCTTGTTGCTGCTGCGGAGCTCTATGAGTATAGATACGGGTCTGCGAGGGCTATACTCTATGCTGTTAGAGAGCCTAAGAGAGTCACCAGGCTCTTCGAGTACCTATACAGGCACCAGGGTGATGAGTGCATGTATTATATAGCGGCATCGGCCCTTGCATCCCAGATAGCTCTGAAGGTTGCTCCCCCAGGGTCTGTGGTTGATGTCCAGGAGTCTCATCTAGCTTTCTCGCTATACATGATCCCCGAGGGCTATGTGAAGAGATTCATTACACACACGCCAGGACCCTGGGGGCATCCGAGGCTTTGTAGGGATGAGGCCGAGGATCTGCTTGGCATAAGCCTTCCAAGTGTAGGAACAATGACGGAGGCTGCTATGGAGGCTTCTAGCGCTATATACACAGTCTCCAGGAAGCACTCTGAGATTATGAGGAGACTCTTCCCGAGATATGCTGAGAGGATTGGCTATATAACAAACGCTGTAGATCCCGAGAGGTGGGGCTATGTTGGGAGCAATATAGAGGGGGCCGAGGCTTTGTTTTCTGAGAGGATGAGGGCTAGGAGTGAGCTTGAATCCCTAATAGCAGGCTCCTCGGGCAAGAGACCTGGTGGCAGGCTTATTGTGGCCTGGGCTAGGAGGGTTACTAGGTATAAGAGGCCCTACTTCGTTGAGTGGCTGGCTGGTGAGAAAGATCTTAGGGATAGGATCTTCATAGTGGCTGGTGGAAAGCCCCACATAGCGGATCATTGGGGGAGGGTTTATGCTGAGAGGCTTGCAAAGCTCTCGAGAGAGCTTGGCAACATATTCTACACGCCGTCATATAGCGTGGAGCTTGCTAGGATAATCCTCTCGGGATCGGATCTGCTCCTCTTCACACCATTCCCAGGCTGGGAGGCTAGTGGGACTAGCCAGATCAAGGCCGGGATCAATGGCGTCCCAACGCTATCCTCTAGAGATGGGGCGAGTCTAGAGATCATAGAGCACGGTGTTAGCGGGTGGCTATTCGGCTCGGAACCGGGCGAGTTTATAGACATATATAGCGACCCAAGGGTTGGGGGGGTTGATGAGAACGACTACAGGGATATGCTGAGAACCCTTGTGAAGGTGATAGAGATCTATGAGAATGATAGGGAGAGGTATATGGAGATATCATACGAGGCCTATAGGCGGTCTAGGGAGATGGGCGATATAAGGAGGCTTTTGAGGCAATACTACCCAGAGTTTCTGAAATGATATTAGTGTTAATCAAACCTCGCTTTTAAGGCGGGGTAGCGTTTGTATTTTTAAGTTTTCTGGGAAAATATCTGTGAATGAGATGATGCGTATAGCTTTGAGGGCCTGGGGTCAATTTCCAGGGCTCAAGCCCTCGATGAGCCGGTGGGGGAGGATCCCCGCCCATTATTCCAGCCCGATGATCATAGAAAGAGATAACCCCGTATGGAGGGGTAACGCCCAAGACCCCCGGTGGTGGAAACCTTGCTCTTTAGGGCGGGGAGGAGGTCAGCACTACCATCACAACCAGACAAAACAACTAATTTATTTATCATAGACAATCACAACACCGATAAATCCATACATCTAGCTACAATTAAAAACCTCGCTCTAAAGAGTCTAAATATAGGGTTATCAAACTCTTTTTCCAAGACTGTTATTCAGGGTTTAAACAATAACTGGTACGCGAGCTTTTCTTAATATCTCTCTGAATTCTTCGATTTCTAAGCCTGCTAATTTAGATGCTCTTCTGATATCACCAGTCTCAATATAGTATTTAAGAGCTTCTCTTATTCTCGGAGGCTGTTTATTAATATATTCCCAATCAGCCATTTCTCTCCTAATTCTCCTAGCCTCCTCCTCTTCCTCTAACCATTTTCTTAATTTATTTTTGTTCACACCTGGTTCTTTCAATTTTATGTCTCACCTCTAGTAGATCTCTTTGTGAAAATATATGCAATGTGTCTTCTTGATATTCTATGAAGTATTTTAAGGGATTATTACAGTCAACATATACTTCTCCTACTAAATGTGCTGCTAATAATACTTCGAGAGCTCTCCACACAACAACATCTCTGTATCCCTCAACAAATTCCGGAGCCATGATAGCCCCCTTATTCTCTGTTAAGACTACGTAATTTCTTCTCCTACCTATTGATAGACACAGAGCCTCGGGCAGATCTATGGATGGGATGTGGGGAATTCTTCTCGATATCTCAACTAGTTTTCGAGCCTCCTCAAGCTCTTCCTCAGTTTCTGTGTAAAGAGCTAATTTATTCTCAGCAAGTTTTGAAGCAATCCACGAGATCGTGGTTTCGCTCTTAATTTCTCTAAGGACAGATTCTGAGACAAATACGACATCAAATATTTTGAACAAAAGATCTCTGTTCCTGTAGCGAGCCCAGTCTATCAGAAAACATGTGTCGGCTATCGCAAATCGTCTCTCAACCGACATTAGGTATCCTCGCTCTGATCCTCAGATCATTGAACTCCTCGATGCAAACCTCAGCAATTCTAGACGCAACATATAGATCACCAGTCTCAATATAGTATTTAAGAGCTTCTCTTATTCTCGGAGGCTGTTTATTAATATATTCCCAATCAGCCATTTCTCTCCTAATTCTCCTAGCCTCCTCTACATCTCTCGAAGAAATCTTCGCTCTCAAACTCTTAATCTCCACACTCAACTCCTAAATACAATATATCATTTACCTATATATCTTTCTCATACCCCCAGATCTTTTTATAATTGAAGGTCTCGCCTCTCAGGGTGGGGGTCACGTATTCAAAATTTATCTCCGCATCCCTCGGCGGTAGGTATCTCTTATCTCTTTCGCTTACAATTATGTTGTCTTTTAATGGCCACGGTATCTCTATCTCGGGATCGTCCCATTTCACACATCTCTCGTGTTGTGGTGAGTATTCCTTGGTTACTGGGTATAGGAGGTATGTGTCTTCGAGAGCTTGGAAGCCGTGGGCGAAGCCTGGTGGTATCCATAGTGCGTAGCCAGGCTCAAGATATACACTCCCACGAACCTCCCGAACCATGGAGATCCTCTTCTAATATCCACAGCGACATCATATACTCTACCGCTAACTACGAATACTAGTTTACCTTGCTCCATGGGTCTGAGCTGGTAGTGTAGACCTCTCACAACATTTCTCTTTGAGAAACTTAGATTAACTTGGATGAAGTTGTGGGAGATCTTATTAGCTAAGAAATCAGTTCTCTTATACAACTTAGCGAAGAAACCTCTTTGATCAAGGAATCTGATGTATTCGACGAGTACTATATCAGGGATCTCGGGTCTCTTAAACTCTCTGAGGGGCTGAATCCTTTTTCGTGTTAATAGAAATCTTTTTATATTCGTTTATTATAAAATGATTTTGGGGGGTTGGATCTATTCTTCTGGAAAACACTTATAAGCCTAAGCATAAAGTATAAACGGGGCCAGGATCGACTACCAACC
>Ga0101942_100380_pt1 | contig 18156 bp, 19 predicted proteins | sample DewCreD2012metaG_4_FD_75243 | JGI IMG/M metagenome (GOLD analysis project Ga0101942, IMG submission 75243) | Hot spring sediment bacterial and archeal communities from British Columbia, Canada, to study Microbial Dark Matter (Phase II) - Dewar... ...
ATATGAAGGCATTGGTACTGTTGAATTACCTAAATTGTCATTGTTAATCAATAGTTAAATAGAAAAACTTTCATTAAATATTTCATGAAATATAGATTATTAGACATTTTAGCATGCCCTATATGCAAAAATTGGCCTTTGAAATTCATCGTTTTTAACGAAACCAGATATGAGTATAAGGATCTAAAAGTGAAAACACCGTTTTGTAGAGACTATTGTGCATTAAAACTTAATTATTTACAAAATATCAATATTGCAGAGCTCGATTGCACAGAATGCACAAAAAAAGAGATTACTGATGGAATAATCATTTGTGAAAGATGTAATAGATGGTACCCAATAATAGAAGAAATTCCTGTAATGCTACCTGATGAATTAAGAAAAGAAAAAGAGGATAAAGAATTTTTAGAAAAATGGAAAGAAAAAGTTCCTGAAAATATACTTAAGAATGGGATTCCTTACCATCTCTAGTTTCTTCTTTGATATCTATTAGAAAAGAACCAGAATAACCACACACTGCACAGTAATATTGTTGAGGCATTAGCCATTCTAGGGAATGAAGTTTATAGATCTGTTTACTACCACATACAGGACAACATAAGTTATATTTACCACCCCTCTTTGCATTCTTGAAAATATCTTTAAGTGACATCAATCTACCAAAATTATATTTTCTTCAGGATAACCTAATGATTGTAAAATTTGTTTAACAGCTAACTTATGAGCCCCTTGTAATTCTATTCTGCCATTCTTATAGGTTCCACCACAAGCTAATTTAGATTTTAAATGTTTGGTTATTTCAGGAGCACTCTCTTCTGATATCCCTTCAATTACAGTTACATCTTTACCAAATTTTCTTTTTTCTGACCTGATTTTTATCTTTCTTTGCTCTTTATCTAAACTCTCCAATATCTCTCCAATGGAAAATATGTCCTCTTCACTACCAGAGTTCAAAAATTCACCACCCATGTTAATACTTCACTTGGAAATGCTATTCCTATTCCTATTTTATAATTTCTCATCAGTTAATCATACATTTCTTGAAGAAATATTTAAAGATTTTCTACATAGATATATAAATAAGCCTATAGAAGAAGAAAGTATGGAATATGTTTGTATAAAATGTGGAAAGAAAATGACTTATCAGCAAATTAAAGAGAGAAGTATTACGGTAAGAAATTTCGCATGTATGTATTGCAATTCAAGAATACTTGTAAAAAGTAAAAGGCCTGCTGCAAAAATTGTTAGGGCTGACTAGACCATATTGAAGCCATACTTTCCAATAGTATTCTTGAAGCTAAAATTGCTGTTATTCCATTATCGTAAACTGGTGATACTTCAACCAAATCAATACCTATTACTTTTTTGGACAAAATAGGCTTAAGAAGTTCAAAAAATTCTGCTAGAGATAGACCAAAAGGTTCAGGATTGCTAACTGCTGGAGCATATGCTGGATCAAAAACATCCATGTCTATAGAAATATAGATTCTCGAAGAATTCTGTACCGCTTCTTTTATTGTCTTTATACATGCGTTTAGGTTTTCTTTAATAAAAAAGGGATCTAATATGGTTATTTTACTATCAATTGCAAAATCAATTTCCTCTTTTGAATATGCACGAGCTCCAATTATGATCAGTTTAGGCGGTCTTAATTCTTCATAAATTCTCCTAGTCACAGTAGCATGTCCATACTTTATTCCTATCGGATATTCATCCCTTAAGTCTAAATGTGCATCAAAGATAAACAAAGTATCAAATTTCATCCCTTTGAGTATACCATAAGTGATTGTATGTTCGCCACCTATTGAGATCAAAATCTTTTTCATATCGAAAGCCTCCCCGGATAAAGTTGTTATCCTTCTTAAAGCCTCCTTGACATCTAATCCTATTAAATCAAGATCCCCAACATCGTAAAATTCTACATCCTCAAGAAATATCTTAGCCAATAAACTATTAGTTTCAATGTTTTTAGATGCTTCTCTGATAATTAAGGGGGCAAATCTTGTTCCAGGTCTATAAGTGGTTGTGCTGTCATACGGCATGCCTACGATTATAAATAGCGCATTTTTAGAAGACTTTTGTATTCCAGCGAATTCTTTATAAGCTTTTGTCAAGTAAATCTCTGAATACTTGAAAATTGACATGCTACTCTTTTAATCCACATAGTTATATAAATTGAATAAGGAATCTTCAGCAGTATACTTCCAACTCAACAATATAATAAGCCAAGCTGTTATAACTAATGAATTGAAAATGAATCCTAAGTTAATAGAAATTGCTAAGAGGAGAGGTATATTTTGGCAGGCATTTGAGATATATGGAGGCGTAAGCGGTTTCATGGACTTCGGACCTATAGGTGTTAAAATTCTGAAAAAAATTGAGAATGAATGGAGGAAAATATTTCAAGAACCGCATGATTTCATCTTTGAGATCTCTACGCCTATTGTTATGCCTGAAGCTGTGCTTAAGGCTTCTGGTCATGTTGATCATTTTACAGATATAATATTGAGTTGTTCCAAATGCGGTAGAAAATACAGAGTAGATAGTATCATAGAAGAAGAAGGGGTTGAAGGCTGGGAAATAGAGAAGATTGATTCCTACATAAAAAATAAAGGAATTAAATGCCCTGAATGTAATGGGGTATTCGAGAAACCTTACAAGTTTAATTTATTAATGAAAACGAATATCGGACCTTACTCAGCAGACATAGGTTATTTAAGACCTGAAGCGGCTCAAGGAATCTTCATTAATTTTAGAAGGATGTATGAATACAACGGTAAAAAGTTACCGTTCGGAGTTTTTCAAGTAGGAAAAGTTCAAAGGAATGAGATATCTCCCAGAAAAGGCTTGCATAGACTGAGAGAATTTACTATAATCGATTTGGAGTTCTTCTTCGACAAAGAAAATCCTTCATGTGAGTATCTTAATAACCTTAAGGCTGAAAAACTAAGGATACAAAGAGCCAAAAGCAAGGAAATAGTTGAAATACCTATCGCAGATTTAATCAATGAGGGGGTCATTTTAAATGAATGGATGGCATATTTTATGTATTTATCAAGGGAATTCCTAAAAAATCTCGGAATTGATTACTCTAGACAATATTTTATGGAGAAAGCTCCAGAAGAGCGAGCACACTATTCTTCACAAACATTTGACCAGATGATTATAATGAGCGACAATACTCATATAGAAGTTGCAGGTTTTGCTTTCAGAACTGATTATGATTTGAGGAATCACAGCGAAAAGAGTGGAGCACAATTATACGCAGAAAGGATTGAAAATGGAAAGGTCAAAGAAAAGTTTTATCCTTTTGTCGTGGAACCTTCCTTTGGTCTTGAAAGATTATTACTTGTGACATTAGATGCAGCCTATAGTGAAAAGAATAAGAGAATAATTTTGAAATTGCCTAAAAAAATTGCTCCATTCGATGTAGTCGTAGCTCCTCTTACTAAAAAAGAAAACTTGATTGAACTCTCTAAAGAAGTGTATTTGAAGTTAAAAAGAGATAATTTAGATGCACTTTTAGACACTACCGAATACATTGGCAAGATTTATGCAAAAGCCGATGAAATAGGAGTTCCTTATGTTATAACTATTGACTACCAAAGTTTAGAAGATAGATCTGTAACGATAAGGGATAGAGATGCATGGAAACAAATAAGAGTTAATATAGAAGATCTTTCAAGAAAAATAAAAGCATTGTTGAATGACGAGATAAAATTTGAAGAGGCTGGATTATTAATTAAATAATAAAGTTTTAATATTTCAATAATAAGTCCTAAAAAAATAGAAAGTTTTATTTATAAGATTTCTGTACTTTTTGTTTATTTTAAATACAAACATTTAGAACAGTATATATAACTTTTAAACTGTTGGAAAATGAACCTCTTATTTGTCCTTTCAGTTACTTTCTAAGATAAAGGAGTGACGCTAGCGAAGAAATGATATCATAAAATTTATAATAGCAACGACTTTCAAATTTAAAATGATGAACCAAGTAAAACAGAGAAAAGAGAAAAGATTAAGGATAAAGTTAAGAGATGAAGTTAAGGAAGGAAAGATTTTAATCAACGAAAAATTAGCTAAAGAATTAGAAATAACAGATGCTGTAGAAATCGTTGTTGGGGGCAAAAAGAAGCTTGTTCTCAGCACAATATTATCTTCAGAAATACCTCCAGATAACGTTATTATCAATACAGCCTTAGCTAAAGCTAACGGGATATCTGACAACACGATCGCAACTATAAGAAAAGCTTTGACTTGATTCCCATACTAATAACGAAGGGTAGAGATAAAAAGAGATCCTCTACAATTATTATTGTTCTGGCTAACAAAATAGCAGCGGCAGAGATTAAAGGATCAATACCAAATCCTGAATATATAGCTATCATAATAGGTTCAACTATTCCCACGTTAGCGGGCACAAATATAGCCGTTGTAGTTAAAAAAGAAATGATAGGAAACGTGAATATTAAAACACCAAGATTTTGTGGATAACCTAAGGCTATAAAGGCTAAATAAAAGCTAATCGAATTAAATAACCATTGTAAAATCATTAAAAACAATGTAAGAATAGAGTGGCTACTTTTTAAAAGATAACGTCCGTAAAAAGAAAACTCATCAACAAATTTATTCGATTTCTCTATTAAAGACTCATATCTATCATTTATTCTCGTATTGATTTTAGCTAATCTTTCCAATATAAATATTATAACTTTCTTTAATATATTAGGAAAAGCAATTAATAAAAATAATGTTATTATTAAAAAAATTACTATTAATAATGAGAATAATAAAGCAAAAAATTTAATATTAGAAAAAAACATTAATAGTAATCCAAAAACAAAAAATATAATCATTGCAAGACCATATTGAAATTTATTAATAGAAAGAATTGCAAGAAGTTTCTCGTTAGGTATATCATGATATCTATTTAAGTAAACAATTCTTGCATATTCTCCACTTAATGAAAAAGAAGGAATTATAAGATTAAAAAAAATTGCAATGCATGTAGATTTAAAGCTTTCATACAGTGATATTTTTTCTAATTTTATCAATAAAAAATGCCATGCTAAGAAAAAAAATATCATTGCAAGAAAATTGGTTAGAAGAATAAGTGAAAGGATGCTCCAATCGCTATTTTTTATGAGCGATAAAAGCTTGTATGGGTTTAAGTTTATTATAAGAACTATAAATAGTAAGATGATGAGAAAAGCGATTGCTAAGCGGAGTAAGATTTTTAGCATATACTCTTTAATTTAAGGAATAGAGCGATTTAAGCTTGAAAATGGAAAAAACAGCAATCTATGCAGGAGGATTTTTCATATTACTAGATGAAGAAAACGGTCCTATGTTATATAGAGAAGGATTTTACGGTAAACCTTTGGGCATAGATAAACCTAAGACACCTATTTTCAAAGCTAAAATGATTCTGAGCTTCTATGAAGCGTTATATCTCAAGCGGAAAAAAGGCTTAAAGGTAGTAGATAGCTTAGGTAATGAAATAACAGAAGAGGAAATAATAAAAGAAGCAAACAACTACATTGATAATTTTGATATAAAATATTCGGTCTATGAAGATTTGAGAAATAAAGGATACATTCCTAAACCAGGTATGAAATATGGAGTTACATACTTAGTATATGAATATGGACCTGGCATAGATCATGCTCCTTTCTTGGTCCATGTTATAAAACAAGCAGAGAGTATGGAAGTGTTGGAAATATTAAGAGCGGGAAGACTTTCCCATAGTGTAAAAAAGCGACTTATAATCGCTACCGTGGATCCTAAAAGCTATAGAATAAATTATTATCTTTTCAAATGGTTTGAATGAAAGATAGATTATGCAAGCAATATTTCAATATTAATGATGATAATTTAAAATGGAAACTTATATGACTAGCTTCTAGCCTATTATCGAAAGATGAGATACATGCTTTTATTCAATTAGCAGTATAAGAAAAATATTAAACGGCGTTAGTTAAAAGATTAAATAGTAGTTGATAGGATAGACATTAAATAATGGCTGAAAAATACATAATAGATCTGCAAACAGTCTCATCATCTGCATTGAGAGATTTAATTATCGATGGGACTGTTAGAGGTAAGTTATATATTCATACAGGATATTTCAAGAACGTTAGTTCAGAAGAGGAACTTCGTAGCATTGCTGAATCTATTATGGAAATCACAAACTTAAGTTCTTTATATGAAGATGTCACTACTGAATTGGTTAGCCACATTCCTAAAGGTTTAAAGATTGATGATTTATATTCAGATAAGAATCACTTTTTGATAAGCTTAGCTATTGAATTAGATTGCATAATAATTACTAGTGATCCTATTCTTGCACAAATGACGAAAGCTTCTAGGATAAAATGCATTTACAAGGAGCCTGAAAAAAGAATCCCTTCGTTTACTAAATATTTTGCGGAAGACGTTATGAGCTTACATCTTAAAGAAGGATCTTATCCCCATGTTAAAAGAGGTAAACCAGGAAAATGGGTTTTGGAGAAAATAGAAGATAAGATTCTAACAAGAGCTGAATTAGAAAATATTGCAAGAGAAATATACGAAATTGCGAAAACTTCTTACGAACAAGTAAAGGAAATAGATAGAAAGTCTTCATTAATAGCACAATTGGGTCACTATAGAATCGTTTTCGTTAAACCTCCATTATCTGACGGTATGGAAATAACAATAGTACGCCCAGTTAAGACTTTGAAATTAGAAGACTACAAGATATCTGAGAGGTTAATGAAGAGATTAGAAGAGCAGGCAGAAGGAATACTAATCGCAGGTGCTCCTGGTATGGGTAAGACAACGTTTGCACAAGCGTTGGCTGAATTTTATCTAAAGAAAAATAAAATCGTAAAGACTGTTGAATCTCCAAGAGATATGAATTTACCTGTTGAAATCACTCAGTATTCTAAGACTCATGGAACATCTGAGGAACTTCATGATATATTATTACTCTCAAGACCAGACTATACGATATTCGATGAGATGCGTGATACTAAAGATTTTGAATTATATACAGATTTAAGACTTGCAGGGATCGGCATGGTTGGTGTAATACATGCAACAACCCCAATAGATGCAATACAAAGATTTATTAATAGAGTAGAGCTAGGTATGATCCCTTCAATAATAGATACAGTAATTTTCATAAAATACGGTGAAATTAACAAGGTTTATACTCTGGAAACTGCAGTCAAAATACCCCATGGATTGACTGAAGCTGATTTGACGAGACCAGTTGTGCTAGTGAAAGATTTTGAAACTGATGAACCAGAATATGAGATATACGTGTTTGGTGAGAGAACTTTCGTTGTTCCGATTAAAAAAGAATATGAAACTTATGATGAAACAAAAAAAGGAATAATCAAGATACTCCGTAAATATGTCCCGAGTGTAGAAATAGAAGTAGAAAAAAGGGAAGGAGCATATATCGTAAAAATACCCATGAAATATTATACTAGAATTCAACATTTAGCATCCAAAAAACTTAAAAAGATAGCTACGAAATACGATGCAGCTATTGAGATAATACCTATATAGTATATTCAGATAATATTTTATAGCGATGATATAACAGAGTTACTCTGACTAAAAATGAAGAAAAGGCATTTGGTTGAGCATCAAAACATTTTAAGATCCATCGATTCTTATTATATTAGATATTAGGCGGACGTCGTCTAGCTTGGTTAGGACATCAGCCTGCCACGCTGGGAACCCGGGTTCAAATCCCGGCGTCCGCATAACTAAAGATTTAAATTCTAATAATGAAAAAGCATTCAAGTGTTAGTTGAATTATCCATAATTCTCTTTATCATATCCTTTCTATCTGTTTTTCTGCAAATTCCTTATTGGATTAAATACTTCATAAAAATTGGTAAAACTGGAATAGATATCCATAAAGAAAACAAGCCGCATATACCTGAAATGGGAGGAATTTCAATAATAATCACAGTATCTATATTAGGCATAATTCTTTATGTTTTGACTAAAGATTTGAAATATCTAGCCATAATTGGAGCCGCAATAATCGGTGGAATTATAGGCTTATTAGATGATCTCATTGATTTGGGAGGAAAATTGAAGCCTTTGTTAACGCTTCTTACTTCTATTCCAATATTAGCCTTAGGATTATATTACCCAAGACCTGCACTTCCTTTCATACCTTCAACTCAGCTTACAATCTTATATCCTGTCTTAATACCCATTGGTATGGCAGTAGCTTCTAATGCCGTCAATATGCTTGACGTGATAAATGGAGCGACACCGCTTTTATTAATTCCTATTTTTCTAGCACTAATCGCTATTTCATTGATATTCGGAAACATCTCTGTCTTACCTATAGCAACTTTAATTTTAGGATCACTTATTGCTTTTTACATCTTTAATAAATATCCTGCAAAAATCTTCATGGGTAATTGTGGAGATTTCTTTTTAGGTGCTTTTTTAGGAGCCATAGCGATTGTATTCAGCTTAGAGGTAGCAGTCCTAGTAGCAATGTTTCCATATATCATGAATGGATTTTATGCACTATCTTCGGTAGGAAGATTATTCGAGAGAAAAGAAATTAAAGATAAACCAGTAATTTTCAGGAATAATCTTTTAAATGCTTCATTAAATAAGCAAGCACCTATGACACTTCTAAGAATTATCGTAGCAAAGAGGCCCTTAACTGAAAAACAAGCAGCATCAATTTTGTTCATTCTTTCATGCACTTCTTCAATTCTAGCTGTAATTACTGAATTTCTTACAAAGGTGAAGCTGATTTGATAAAGAACGTTTTGTTCGTAATTTCATTATTGTTAGTTTCATGGATATTGTTTTTGTTTTTCTCATCAATTATAGCCTATATCATACATTTAGGTTATGAAAAAGATTTTTTTCATAACATATTTAATTCAATTATTGGCATCGTGCTTCTTATTATATGGCTAGCTTTATGGTATTATATAACGAGAAAAGCTTTTTTCAATGCGTTGAAGAGTTATCAGACCAGTACTTCTTAGTTTTAGCATAGTTGATTTCATATTCTATAATTTTTTTAATCAAATCATTTTTATTTCCATTCCAATTTATCAAAATCCTTCTAGCGAATTCAGGACCTATACCTCTACCAGCCATAACTAAAGCAGCAATTTTTCCAAATCTAGCCATTAGTTCTGAACTTAAAATGAAACGATTAAAGTCATTGTCTAACTTTTTCAGTTCCTTTATCCTTGATCTCTTAAAAGCTTCAACGACTTTCATCATTCCTTCATCATATGGATTTACAACAGCTATCTTTACAGAACCACATCTAAAACAACGAGGATTCTCCTCTAGCTCACCTACTTTCTTTTTGATTTCGTATTTGCATGCAAAGCAAATAAACAGTAATTCTTCATCAAGCAAACGCTTCTCAACAGTCTCGACTAATGAAAGCGCAGGTTTATCAATTATTTCTTTGAATATAGGAAAGCGTGATAAAAGTTTAGAAGCTATAGGAGACGGAGTTCTAGTTTCGAAACAAAGCACCTTAATATCTCTAGTGAGGTTATTAACAAAGTCTAACAGCTCATCTATGTTTAAGAAGTATTGAAAATACCATTTTATTGCTTCTTCTTCAGAGAATGTATTTCTTAATGAGCGGAGAATCTTTGGCGTTATTTCTTTAAAAGATTCTTTCTTGAAAACGCCCGTAAAAACTGAAACTTGTTTTAGGATGGAAAGAAAAACATAATCATCGTATAAGAAATTCGCTATGAAATCCCTATCATTATAAATTTTTGGAATCATGTTTACGTATCTAAGGAGTTGATCAAAAGTTATTTGCTCTTTTATTTGCATTACAACACCATAAGCTGTTGATATTGTTTCAGTTATTTTGTTTCGAAGAATGCCTTTTAAAAGTGTTGCCAGTGCTCTATTTATCTTTGTACCGCGAGGATTTATTATAATAAAAAAATTTTCAAATTTTTCTACTATGAAAAGATCTTTAGAAGGAATAAAAGGTGAATTAATTATGATTTCTTTAGTAAATGATTCAATTTCCTTCAATAATTCTTGATCTATAGTTACATATCCTTGATTTAGCTTTGTAAATTGTTTAAATTTAATTAACTCCTTTAGCAATTCGAAAACATTTTCTGCAACTTCTTTGCTAACAGGTAATAACTCGCCTACCCATATGGGTATTTCTGCTTCGGAAGAAACTTCTAAAAGCTCAGCCATATTTTTCTCTTCATTTATAGATACAACTTTCCAAGCTTTACCTGCAAGAACCAATGGAACATTATCTTCATAACATTCGAAAAGTATACGTCCATCAACCTTACCTATTAACCTTCTAGAATGAATATCAATACAGCTATACAAAGGTTCTTCAAATATCGTAGATATTGTATTAAAATAATAAGGTATAGCTTTTATTCTAATCGGATATATATTTTCATTTTTTATTGTAATCAATCTACTATTAGATAAATTATTAAGAATATTCTCTAGGTCTTCATTAGAAAGGTTTTTATATAAATTTATATTTTTGATTTTAGAATATAAATCATATATATTAATTGATCCATTAATTAATAATAAACCTATAATATGATGTATTAAAATATCGTAAGTATTAACAATTTTTTCTTTTTCTAAGATATCATTATTAGAATTAGTAGCGATTTCATAAGCTTCCAGTGCTTCAATTGGGTCTGTTACAAAGATTTCTCCTCTTGCATTCAATCCAAATTTATGCTGAGACCTTCCAACTCTTTGCTTAAATATCTTAGCCTGAATAGGAGAGCCATATTGTATGACGATATCTACAAATGGAATGTCTAAGCCATATTCTAATGAACTCGTAGCAACTACAGCTTTTAACTCTCCTTCTTTTAATTTTGTTTCAACCTCTTCTCTAATATCTTTACCTAAGCTGCTATGATGGGCTGCGATGTTAAGATTTTGTTTCTCTTTTAGAAAATATGCAAGATGCTCAGCCATACTTCTCGTATTAGTGAAAATTATAGCTGAGTTATGCTTCGCAAGTATTTTCTCAACTTCAACTGCAAAATCATTGAGATTTTTTGAAAATCTAATAACAACATTTGCTATCCTTTCGGAACTTTCATTTATTATTACATAATTTTTATTTCCGAAAAGTAATTCAGCTAAAATGTTCGCCTCGATGCTCGTTGCTGATAAACCTATTATTCGAAAATCGTTTTTGAACTCTTTCAATCTCTCAATCGTAAGTAATAGATGAATACCTCTTTTCCCTTCGAGAAGTTCGTGAACTTCATCTATTATTAAGAAATCTAAATCTTTGAGATGTTTATTGAATCCTTCTATTATACACAGGGCGTCGAGGGTTTCAGGAGTAGTTATAAGGATATGGGGCGGAGATTGCATTAAGTAAGATCTTTCTGAAGGAGGAGAATCACCATGACGAACCTTTATTTCGATTCCTAAATTTTCACATAACTTAGCCATCCTCCTAAATATATCCCTATTTAAAGCTCGTAAGGGAGTTACGTATATTACCCTTAAACCTTTTAGATTCTTTCTCACCAATATATCTAGAATTGGGAAAAACACAGCTTCTGTCTTCCCTGAACCTGTTGGAGAAGAGATCAATAAATTTGTATTTTTAAATAAAATGACAGGTATTGATTTTTCTTGAACAGGAGTAGGTCTTATATAGCCTAATTTATGAATTTCATTTCTTAATCTATCATTAAGTAGAAAAAACTATCCATAAGTTTTTATGAAATAACCTCTTTATTTTTTCTCTGGTGGTGCTGGGGGTTGTTCTTTGCTTGTTTCTTGGGTAGCTTGTTTCGCAGCTTCTTCCAACTCTTTTTGTATTTCTTCTATGGGTTTAGGAGGTGGTGTTGTCAAAATAGTCCAACCAATCCAAGCAGCAATTGCGCCTATTCCTACAACCGCTACGATTATCGGTATCCTGATCAACCAAAGCTGAACTTCTCTATCATTGATCCATTTTAAAGCTTGGATGGCATCTGGAGCAAGTGGTACCAGCAGTAATCCTATTAGATATATTACTATTACCGCTACGGAAACAATCAATATTGCTCCGCCTATAACTCTATCAGAGACCATATTGAAAACTAACTCTTTTAAATACTTATAAATCTATTTTTTGAAATTTATTGAATAATGCTCAGATGGTTACTTATTCATTTAGGGATCTATAAGTTTTATCAATGGAATTTGCTAAGGCAAATAAAAAATAAACCAATGCCTTCACATGTTGCTGTGATACTAGATGGAAACAGGAGATGGGCTTTAGAAAATGATTTACCGCCTTGGATGGGTCATAGAAAAGGAGCAGAAAATGTAAAGTTATTACTAAGAGAATGTTTGAAACTTGGAATAAGGACTTTAACTGTATACGCATTCTCAATTGAAAACTTTCAAAGAAGCAAAAGAGAAATTGAAGAAATTATGAAAATAGCAGAAGAAAAACTTGAAGAAATTATCAACTCAAAGGAAATTTATGAAAACGAAGTAAGAGTAAAATTGCTTGGCAGAAGAGAATTATTGCCTGAATCTCTTATTAAAAAATTTGATGAAGTTGAAGAAAGGACAAGACATTTTTCAAAGCATTTCCTTAACATAGCAATGGCATATGGTGGGAGAACTGAAATAGTTGACGCTGTAAAAAAACTGGTAAACGATTTAATAAACGGAATATTAAAGCCTGAATATATAACAGAAGAAGAAATAGAAAAAAGACTTTATACTTATCACTTACCAAATCCTTATCCAGATCTTATAATAAGAACTAGCGGAGAAGAAAGACTCTCTGGTTTCTTACTTTGGCAATCAGCTTATAGTGAGCTATGCTTTCTAGAAGTTTATTGGCCCGAGTTTAGGGCAATAGACTTATATAGAGCGATTAGAACATATCAAAGAAGAAATAGGAGGTTTGGAAAGTGAGGAAATTATCTTCGCTTGTCGATAGAGTAAGACATTCAGCAATTAGGGAAATGCTTAAAGAAGTTGCAGAATTGAGATTAAAAGGTTATGACATAATTCAACTTTCAACAGGTCAACCGAGCTTACCTATAGATGAAGAAGTATTGGAATACTTGATAGAAGAAATGAGAAGAAATAGACTGCTGGCCAGCTCGTATACTCCTACAAAAGGTTTAAGAAGTGTTTTAGAAGCAATTCAGAATGATTTGAAAGTCTTCGGAAATATAGATGTGGCATTAAATGAACTCGTTATAACGGAAGGAGCAACAGAGGGATTATTGTTAATAGCACTTACAATACTTGACAGAGATGACGAACTAATAATCATGGATCCAAGTTATGTTAGTTATCCCCAAGATGCAGTAATAGCGGGTGCAAAGCCAGTTTTCGTTGAAGAAAATATAGAAGAAGGCTTTCAACCAAATATTAATAGAATTTTAGAGCATATAACTCCAAAAACTAAAGCTATTCTTTTAGCTACTCCAGACAATCCAACGGGTAGAATATTGAGGAAAGATGTAGCTAAAGCGTTGATAGATATTTCTGAAGATCATGATATATGGCTTGTAATAGATGAAGCATACAAACATTTAATTTATGAAGGTGAACATTTTTGGTTTTGGCGAGAAGATAGAGCAAGAGAAAGGACAATATGCGTGAATACCTTTTCAAAAGATCCTGCCATGACAGGTTTTAGATTGGGATATGTTTATGGTCCAAAAGAAGTTATAGCAGCTATTGAAAAATTTAAGCAGTATTCTACTTTAAGCTCAAATACACCTGCACAAATAGCTGCAGTGTATTACCTCAAGCCTGAAGTTAAAAAGAGAATACTCGAATACACACTTCGAATATACAAGAGCCGAAGAGATAAAATGTATGAAGCAGTAAAGCAATATTTGCCTGAAGCAGTTACTATAAAGCCTGAAGGTGCTATGTATTTATTTGCAAACATGAAAAACTACTTAAGAAAGGTAAACTTAAGCGATCAGGAATTTATGGTTAAGCTAGTAAAAGAGAAACATGTTGCAGTCGTAGCCGGAAGTTCTTTCGGAGAAAAGGGGAAGGATCATATAAGATTTACTTTTGTTGGAGAACCTGAAGATAGAATAGAAAAAGGAATAAAACTAATAAAGGAGTTCATTGATGAAAAAATCGATTGATGATATTAAATAAAGACTTCATTTTAACTGATATTGAAAATGTTAATGAATTAATTTTTGAAGACAACAAATATCTGCCTAATAAAAGGCTATTTAAAGATGTAAAGTTTCTTTATCTTGAAACATCAAATATTGATGATAACACTGTAATGTATTATATGTTTAGAAATATTATAATACCACAATTTAAGGATTTTTTTGAAAATAGACAATTAAGGATAGATTTAACAGTAATGGAAAATATAAAAGTAGGAAAAGAAGGGAACAAAACGCACGGACATCATCATCCTGAAGCTGCACCTGGCAGAACCTTTCCTGAAATATATAGAGTGCTAGAAGGAAAAGTATGCTTTATTTTGCAGAAAAACGAACTAGATAAAGTAGAAGATATCATGATCGTTGAATTGCAGAAAGACGAATGGATTATGATACCACCAAATTATGGTCATGTCATGATTAATCTGAATGAAGATAGATCTGTTACTTTGAATATAGTAAGTAGTCGTTTTATTCCGATATATGAAATATATAAGACATTAAAAGGAGCTGCAGTTTATTTAACAGATGATGGACTCATCTCGAACAATAATTATAAACTTGCTTGCATTCCTAAGTTTTATAGATCCGTATTCAAGATTGAAAACTTATATGATAGCCTGAGAAGAGAAGAAATTTTTATTAAATCGCTTAACAGACCTTATTTAATAAAGGATTATTCTGTATATTTCGAAGAAATTAAGGAAAAGAAATTTCAATTGCTTTCTTGAATTCCTTTACTAATTCTTCTATGTTATTAATATTCTTCTCATCAATAGGTATAGATAAAGAGCTAACACCTAACCTAGCACAAATAGAATAAGATTGTAGATCATTTAAGCCTGCAATTATTAAAGGAGCAGAAGAGATGCGTACCAAATCTTTTATTATTCTAAATATTTCTGGATGATTGCTTATATTTTTACTTATATTTTCTGGAATTTTATAATAAAAATAATCTGGAGTTAAATAAGAGATTGAAAGAACTTTACTTAAGACATCTTTAAAGCCTGTCAAATCTAAGCTGAATTCTAGGCCTAGTTTTCGAATATAGCTTAGACGATTTAAAACTTCCTCTTCATCAACTGAGGCATGAATTGAGAATATATCAGCTCCTGCTTCATAAATTATTTTTCCTTCATCATCGATATTATCAATAGTCTTAGTGTCAGCGTAGATTTTTGCTTTAGGCAAAACTCTTCTTATTTCTGAGATTATATATATTCCGTGCTTCTTCAAGAGAGAATTGCTTATTTCTATAACTTCAGCACCGCTCAAAAAAGCTTTCGTCGCCAATTTTATGCAATTATCTATATCAAGAACACCAAGAGAAACATGTAAACTAGGTTTCGCCATAGCTTTAATGCTTTTATATTTATAGTTACTTTTATCTTTTTATTCGATAAATATAAAATTCAAATATGAAGATTCAAAAAATTGCGCTCATCGATGGTTTGTATAATGAAGTAAGGAGCAAATTCAAAATATTCAACGAATACTTAAACTCAATCTCAAGAGGCTTAAAATATTTAGATAACCTTTCTTTTTCTAGCCTAAAATTGTTCGATTATGAAAATCTCATAAGTGAAGATCCTTTTTTATTATTCAAAGTAAATGAAATAGCTTGGCCTAAAAGCATAGAGGAATTTGAAAATATTTCAATCCCTTTAAAAACACCAAGTTTGGAAAACCTAGAAGTGATATCGCTTACTTATAATATTGAGAATTTTCTTGAAATATTACCGCCTTTTCAGCTTTACGAATTGAGCATATTCAAAAAATGGAAGAAAACTGAAAAGAACTACAATCTCTATAGGATACAACTGCTTAAAAAAATCTCCAGAGACAATGAAGTATATATGCGAAGCAATTTTCTAAAAGAAATATTTGAATTAATCATAGATTTCCTATCCCATGAAAGAGAATTTGAAGATAAAACAAGGTTTTTAATCAGCGAAATACCCTTTTCATGCACACAAGCTTTTAATATGCCAAAAGAGGAAAGGGACAAAATCTTTGAGATCACTCAGAATCTATTGGTTACCCTTAAAAGCTTGGGCATAATACCTGTCTCCATTAATAAATTCAATGGCTCACCTGTTCTTTCAACCATTCTTCATACATTAGAAAAAATAGGTAGGAAAGAAGAGATTATAGATATGGACTTACTTAACGATAAAATTTTCTTAGCTGGAAAGTTAAAAACCGAAGAAAGAACACCATTATTTCACTATACAAACCATATCATAGATAACCCATATCTTAAGGAAAGGTTATATTTGTTCTATATTCGATTCGATGTAGATTACATTGAACGGGTTGAAATACCAAGCTATGCGATGAACCAGATTGAATTAATCCATTCTGTACTGCTTAATGAATATAGATTAGCGATTCGCAGGTTTAAACATAAAGGATATTATTCCTTATTTAATGCCTATAGGAATTTATTGAGCAAAAGATTCAAGAGAAAAGAACTGATCAATTTGATAGATTTAATGATCAAAGATGAAATGATAAAAAACTACAAGAAAAAGATCGGTTTAATTGCAAACTTTGTTTAAATAAATAGATTAATAGATTAATTAAACAATGAAAGTTTTAGAAAAACAGAAAAAACTATTTGAGGTATTAGAGAGGAGAGGTGTAGATGCCTTTTTCAGTACAAATCCTTCAAACGTAAGATATTTCACAGAGGTCATAGCGAACAGATATCCTGAACGCTCAATATATTTTCTAGCAACAAAGGATAGATTTTATGTTTTAACATATCCTTTAGAAATTGAATCTGTAAAAAGCGAAGCGAAAAATTGTGAAATTATAGAATTAAGAGCTAACATAAAGCTAGAAGAGAGTTTAGAGAAAATTTTAGGAAGAGATATAAGACTAGGAGTAGAATATACTTCTTTACCGTATTTTTTGGGCGAAAGTTTAGCTAGGAAATTCAAGCTTGAAGATTTGTCTAGAGAAATCGCTAAGATTAGAGCAATCAAAGATGAAGAAGAAATAAATGAGATAAAAAAAGCAATAGAAAAGACCGAAAGGACATTAGAAAAAGTAAAGGAATTGATAACCGCAAGAGAAATTACTGAAAGGGAAGCTGCTTTAGAATGTATGAAATTACTAATAGAAAATGGTTGCGAATGGTTCGCTTTCGAACCGATCATTGCTTCAGGCGAAAACGGAGCATTTCCTCATGCTATACCTAGTGATAAACTTATAAAAGAAAATACATTTACGATCGTCGATATAGGAGGACGCGATAAAGCGGGAGGTTATTGCGCTGATATAACGAGGACTTTTGCTAAGGGAAAAATATCTGAAGAAGATAGAAGAATATTCGAAGCAGTTAAAGAAGCATTGTTCAGTGCAATAGATTCGATCTGTGAAGGAGTCAAGGCTAATGAAGTTGACGGGGTGGCTAGGAAAGTTTTATCTAAATATGGATTAGAGAAATACTTCAATCATGGCTTAGGACATGGCTTAGGACTTGATGTGCATGAATATCCCGCAGTGAATAGAGTTTCAGAAGATATATTGCTTAGCGGTTATGTGATAACAATTGAACCAGGGGTTTATTTTCCAGGAAAGTATGGAATAAGATTAGAACAAGATGTTGTAGTTAGAAAAAATAGAGCAGAAATCCTCACCAAATTTCCTTTAGATTATTAATAAATTTTTTCCAGTATTATAATGACCAGATTTAATAAGAATAGTAATAGGACGAGAAATAGAACGTTTATGCCAAATATGCTAAAATCATATGATGACTGTTTAAGTACGTTACCGATATATGTAAGTATTAATCCCATCGAGATTGTAAAAGATATTCCTATTAAATCTTGCCTTACTGATTTAAAAGTTAGATAGCGCTCAAGTATTCTTGAACTTAAGAAAATAATTAAAGCTATGGCGCATACCAAAACTGTATTTAAATAAGGTGTAAAAGGTGCTAACATAAATTCTC
>Ga0101942_100384_pt1 | contig 18038 bp, 17 predicted proteins | sample DewCreD2012metaG_4_FD_75243 | JGI IMG/M metagenome (GOLD analysis project Ga0101942, IMG submission 75243) | Hot spring sediment bacterial and archeal communities from British Columbia, Canada, to study Microbial Dark Matter (Phase II) - Dewar... ...
CTTCAGATAGCTGCAGCAATAATGATGCTAGCGGTTATGGGCTCTGCCGTAGCTATGTGGAGCGATAGCCTTAAGGTAATGGTTACTGTTATGACAGGCGATGTAGATGTTGAATTTGGAGATATAAGTACTAATGATCCTCCGGGAAATGTGGATCCTGGGCATAACAAGGATGTCGCCACATGCTATGCAGATAAGATGGAAATAGAGAATGAGGATCTAAATAATCCTACTGGGAATAATGATCTGGATCTAAACATAACAATTGTGAACGCATATCCAAGCTACAGTTGTACAGTGTTCTTCGAGGTAAAGAACACAGGAACAATACCTGTGAAGGGGCCATATATAAATATAGCTATAGATACCTTTGGACCAGATGTTACTTGGTCGCATAATATGACGCCGATCCAGATAGACCCTGGCAATAGTGCATGGTTCAAGATCAGCTTCCATGTAGAGCAATCAGCAGATGAGACATCCACATATATGCTACAGATATATCTAAAGTTCATCCAGTGGAACGAAGCGCCGAAACCAAGCTAGCATTAGCACTGGGCGTTAGATGGAGGGTGATTCATCATGACAGGGGCTAAAAAGCAGACAATAATTACGGCAGTGTCAGCCGCCATGTTAATTGCTCTCGTGGGCTCTGCCGTAGCTATGTGGAGCGATAGCCTTAAGATACATGCAGTGATAAATACAGGAGATGTTGACATACGCTTCTCAGGATCTCCTGTTGTAGCCGATAACGAGCCTTTCATGCCAGTGCCAAAAGATGTTGGAAAGTTCTTTGCATCATTCGAAGAGATGCAGGATGAAGAGGCTGTTGTGAGGAGTAAGTATCCCCAGTGGGGGAGTAATGCTGGCAATAATGATCTAGAGCTCAACATTACTCTGGTGAATGCCTATCCTAGTTATCAGTGTAAAGTTAACAATATAAGTGTGCTAAACTCTGGCACAGTGCCGGTTAAGCTCTTAGTAAAATTCGTTCTACCACCCAATGCTAACTGTACCTCAAGATATGACCCGGTTCTTGGACAGACTGTGTATGACTGTGATATGGATGGAGACGGGGATCTAGATCTCAATATATGGGGAAGCTTTATAACAACCAACGGTACGCAACTAGAGCCCGGGGGATCGAAAACATTCACGGTAGAGCTCCATGTAAAGCAGGGAGCCCCTGAGAACTCTACATTCAGACTAGAACTCGTGATAATAGGAATACTATGGCATGAGTTTCCTGAAGACTAGATAAATGATATAGATAGTTGATCTAAATTGAATCTCTTTTTTCCATATTCAGTGAAAAAAGGTTTTTCTAGACTCGCATATATATTAATAATGTTATTTCTCTTTATATCTCCAAACCTAGTCTTTATAGCGCCCAGTCTATATGGTACATATATAGTTTATCTTACCTGGTGCATATTCGTTGTAGCCCTGCTACCAATTATAATTAAACGAGGTATAGGTATTCTGGGCATAAGAGAGTCTATCTCATACGCCTCATTCCTTGTGATAATATTTACCTTACTTGGATTTTACCTCGGACTCTCATATCGAAGGTCATCAATGCTATCTATCTTAATAGATCTAGCCCTCCTCTTAATAAGAATTGGGGCTACGGAGGTCTTCAGAGCCCTTGTTATTATGCTCATTAGCAATAGATCTCTTAAGATTTTCTCTGGAACATTTGCCGGGCTTTTATTCGGAAGCACTATTGTATCTATAGGCAATAGATATTTTTTTGTAGGGGTGCAAGAGCTATCCTATGCCAACATTCTTGGCTATGTTCCCCAGATACTATATAACCTGCTAATAACAGAGATCCACATAGTTGGCGGAGCTCTCTCAGCAATTACCTTTAGATATATTGTTGACGGCTATTGGAGGCTATCTCCATATATATTGAGCACACAGGGCCTGGGCGTACTATGGCCTGTCATAGTCTCATTTATTTACCTTGCACTAATGATGCTTCTCCCAAACTATGAGAGGGTTAGGGGCTATTCAAGGCATTTGTTTAAGAGGAGCATCCTGAGGAGGGGTATTTCAGTGGTTCTTGATATTCTCATAATTATTATGATAGCTGGCATCTCATATAGCTTATATGAAGGCATAGTCCCCCTCGCTGTTATTAGTGGCAGTATGAGACCGACTATAGATGTTGGCGATATAGTTCTGGTTAAGAGGCTGAGGAGCCCTACTGATTTAGGTGTAGGCGATATAATAGCCTTCTGGGCTGAGAACCAGATCGTTGTTCACAGGATAGTTGGTATAGATGTAGGTGGATATATAACTAAGGGCGATGCAAACCCGCAGCAGGATCCATTTATTATTAGCAAGGATCTTGTTATAGGGAAGGTGATCGGCTTGGTACCAAAGATAGGTTGGATAACTATAATAGCTAGATCTAGCTTTGATAGCCTTAGAAGTTCCATATCGATCCAATATATGGGCATCGAAATAGGTATAATATATATGGCTGCTGTTATAACTATAGTAGTGCTTATAGCGATGATCATAACCATGAGAAATAGGAGGTAGAATCATGAAGGATAATAATAAGATCTTGAAAATATCATTTATCGCACTCATAATATCAATGGCGATCATCGGAGTGGGAGCCTTTCTAGCCATTGGTGCGTTCACCAGAGAACCAACTATATCTATTGAGAGAACTCTATATAGGGTTGAAAGGATCCCAAGCTATAACCTAACATTCCTGCTAGAGCCAAACGAGATATATGAGACTGATGTAATACAGGCGGCGCCATCACAGCCAGTATATCTATCCCTGGTAAAGCTGGTCATAGTCAACTATACTTATGCTGTGAGCAGTGGCATTGCGAGTGGCAGTATAAGGGTTGCAACATACCTCATACATCCAGACGGGTGGATCAAAAGATTCGGTGAGACAAACATTCAGATAAATTCTAGCAGCGCATCAGCATTGATACAGCTGAATATTAATAGCACAACCGAGCTCATGGCAAGGCTTTCTAAGCAGGTCATGGCAAGATCCGATCTCTATACTATTAGGATTGTTGCAATTGCAGATACTAATATATATATTAGCCAATATGTTAGAAAGGATTATACAAGCCATACAATAGATCTAAACATACTGGTAGGAGCAAATAAAGTAGCTCTAGAAGGGAACCAGACAACCGCTATTGCATATGAGGAAAAGACCAGAAGGACTGAAGCCGCAAAACTGGCTGGAGGAATAACTGTGGAGACAGGTAGGACCATAGCACTAGCGATAACAGGGGTAGGGTTGGCTCTCTTTACAGCATCCATGATTCTGAGGATCGTTGTTGGAGGTGCAAAGAGACCAGATGAGATACTAGAGAACAAGTATTCCGGGATTATCGTTGAGATTGATAAACCAACAAATTTAAATAAAAGCACTAACATTGTTTATATTTCAAAGGTAGATGAGATGGTGAAGCTATCAAGACTTCTTGAGAAGCCAATTCTAAAGGAATGCCTATCAAGAAATAAATGCGAATACTATATAGTAGATCATGATATAACATATAGACTAAAAACAGATGAGTTATAACTAAAAACCTTAGCCCATTAATTATTAAATTATTAGGGAAGCTTTTGCCGCTAACGGTTTCTATGGATACTTGTGGATGTTTATAAATAAGTTAGCGGGTGAATTCATATAGAAGGAATAGGGTTAGAAAAATAGCAGAGAATGTGTTCGAGGGGTTAATAAAACGCCTAAAGTTTGGGAAGAAAGATCTAGAGGGTGGAAAGCTAAGAGAGTATCTATGGAGCATAGCATATGACATGGCAAGGGCGCAGGTAGATCTTGAGGTATCCTATGATATAGCAATTACAGAAGTCCAAAGGTTAGGATCATGGCAACATGGTTCGATGAACAGCTATGGAGGTCGGTTGATAAAATAAGCTATAGATTTGAGAGGAATTGCGTCATCGTTGAGGGAGGGTTCTTTGATAAGAATAGTATAGCAACACACAGGGGTTAGATCGAGTTGGAACTTGAGACTACAAAGCACTATCTGAGGCTGATCAACAGGGCTCCAAGGGTAAAAGCGTGGCTAGAATAAAGCTTGATATGAACAACAGGATGGTATTGCTCTACCTAACCCTTGAGAAGGTTATCAATGTTAGTGATAGAGTTGAGAAAATATATTCAGCAGATCTGAATAAGGTAGCATTACACCAATGATAGATATAATAAATTATCCATTCGAGTCAGGCTTATCAAAAACAACTATAGGCTACCACCATAGGCGTAAAGCATGCAGAAAAGGAACAACAGTAATCTTTATAGGATGAACATGGATCTGGTAAGGCTTTGAGAAGGTAAGAGGAAGAGGAATTGAGGTATAAGCATGCGCTAAACATAGCGATGCAAGCTAAACGTGATAACACAGTATTTGTGTTAGAGATGCTTGTAGGAAATGTTGCTAGGCTATGATACCTAAGTACAAGGATAAAAAGCATAGGCCAGAATATACCAGGCCTCTTTCGTGAGAATGCTGAAAGCAATAATAGAGAAGACAGGAGATACGGAGAGCAGATGCTCCTAAGCAACACCGAATAACACGTCTAAGATATATCCAATACACAAAGCTGGAATTATCTATTGAGTAGATCCTGAGAACCCAGAATTGGGAGATGCTCCAAATGAGAGGAGCTGTGCAATGGGTATGTTGCTAAATGCACAAACATATCGCTGAGGGTGCTGGAATTCCTAGCTGGAGAGGGGATCCCGGGGAATGGGGGCATTGTTTAGAGCTCCTGGATCTCTGCCCCATTTCTTAGAGGGAAGCCCCTGTGCCGTTGGGCTTCACCTCCATCAATGAACCCACAGGGATCTTTTGATCCCTGTGGGTGGAACCCCTCAGAGATGTACCCTAAACTGCTGTGTGTACAGAGTATGATTTCAGGCGCTTATACAACCCTCTAAACTCTCTATATTTGGCTTTCCACAGTTTCTTATACGATATCCTTTCTGAACACACACTAAGCCTCAATCTCCAGAACCTCCCTTAACACACGAATAGCTTCCTAGGCAGTGGTTTCGAAGGCCAGTATAACAGCTCTAGCTATCTCATAGCCAAACTAAATTATGGTTATTAACAAAAGCATGTGTTAACTAGTATATAAAATTGTGTGCGCATGTGGGCATTTGTACTTATAAACTACCATGTTTTATTTTGATGGTGATAATTAATGCGATGGGGAAAAAAGAGGTAATATTAACATGGTAGAAAATAATAGAAGCACCGCTAATTCTTCACTAGACGAACTTGATATGGATATAATATCCAGGATATTCATCCTACTTAATGATGATCCAAGAATTAGGATCATTAAGCTACTAGCATCATACGAAGATGAGGAATCATATGTTAGTTTCAGAACCATTGCCAAGAGAACAGGCATCAACTATTCAAAGCTAAAGCAGTATCTAGAACAGCTGGAGCGCATCGGGATAATAGAGAGTGTTAAGATAAACATCAATAATAACTCGAGGAGAGGATATAGCTACTATAGATTAAGAGAAGAGATTAGACATTATATTGATAGGCTTCTTCATAAACTAGATCTAGAAAACAGGCATTATATCTACCCAATTGCCTTTTCCTTAGGATTTGTTATAATGTCGCTATCTTATGCCTAAATAAAGGCGAGCATGCTGCTTAATTCCATTAAACCTTTATCCCTTGTCGTTCGTTAGATATTCTATTATGATTTACAGCTGTATTGCCTTCAACATCTAATCCGCCTGCTAAATTGTGGATCTGTAGTTCTAAAATATTATATAGCTTTAGTTATTTATTATATATCTCCTAAACTCCTCTCCACTATTCGGTCTGAAACATCTGATCATGATCACCCTATATATTAGGGTTTACATCTACACTTTTGGGAGCAGTCTGAGATCGAGAACATCCTCGGGAGTAATTCTGCTAACCCTTTCAAATAACGTCTAGCTTAGAGAGCTAATAGATGACTCCTAGCCCTAAATGGCGAGGGTTGTTTAGTTGTCAACGGCGTTATAGTAGATTTTATGGTTAATAGTTTCAGTAAGGGGGTAGACCTGGGTGGAACCCACTTTGATATCTGAGGAGCCATGGATCTAAATGGCTTGAACACGCTTTGGTGGGAAGCTCTCTAGGAGGGGCTTCAGAGATGTAGACGCTTATGATGTGCTAGCATAGATCCCTAGGCTAGATATCTCCAGATTTTCATTTGTGCTCAAGGATCTCTATGTCATGTTCCCAGAGGCCTTGAAGAGGTTTCTGAGGACATTGAGAGGGCAATTGAGTACAGAGAGGAGTATGATCTCCTCAACATAGCTAGAATGAGACCTAGATAGATAGAAGATATAGCTAGAAGGAGTGGGAAGGACGGTGCAAAACAAGAGCACGAGATTCAGAGAGGCTAGCCACATTTTCAATCTTCACTACATACACCCAAGCAGGTGAGTCTATGGTCTATCTATGGGCTCATTGGTGCCTGTCTTGCACAATAGCGTAGGGCTAGGCTATACTGCTTCTGTTAATATAAAGAGACATATGGCTTATTATAAGCCAGATATGGGCAGCTCCTATGGGTTTAAGTCTCTGCCCGTTGATGTTAGATAGAGTACATAATCTAGCTCTTGATCTTTCGGGTGTTTTAGAAGCCGTCATACGATCTAAGGATCTGATCCGTAGATCCTGTTTAAATCTATTCCCAGAGCCTAGTAATGGATCCACCGATTATTACTGCCCTAAGAGCTCTTCTTCTCAGAGAGTATCCGAGCCACCTATAGCTTGGGAGCTTCCAGATCACAATATCAGCCGGGGTTCCTGGAGATATGGATCCTGATGATCCTATTAGGCCTAGGCTATATGCTGCATTGATCGTTGCAGCAGCTATAGCATTACCCGGGGGTAGTGAGAGGTAGTTTACAGCAAGCTCTATGGTTTCCACCATATCGAGGTTCATAAGGGCTGGGGAGTGGTCTGTTGCTATCGCTACTATAGCCCCTTTCTCCAACAGCTTCCTCGATGGGGGTTTCTTCCCAACTATTGCAATAGCTGTGGAGGGGGCTAGAACAGCTACAGAGTCGCTTGAGGCTATTCTGCTCACTATTTCATCTGGCGAGTGGTTCAGGTGATCTATTGAGGAGGCACCAAGCTCAAGGCCAACATCGCTGCACCCTATATAGGAGAACTCATCGGCGTGTATCCTAACACCAAGGCCCGCTGATCTGGCTCCTCTAAGGATCTTCCTAGCCTCCTCTGGGGAAAAGGCTCCCCTCTCACAGAATACATCAACAAAATCAGCAAGCCCGGAGGCCTTTGGAACAAGTGTTTCTGCAAAGAGCTTGGCATAATCCCCACTATTTGGAGGCTTTATATGGGCTAAGAGTGTGGGGACAACCCTGATGGGATGCCTCTTGCTAGCGATCTTTAAGACTCTGAGTAGCCTTAGCTCATCCTCAATGGAGATTCCATATCCTGTCTTGATCTCAACAGTTGTAACCCCACTATCGAGGAGTATATTAAGCCTCTCCAGGAGCTCTCTAACTAGCTCTTCCTCAGAAGTCTTTGATGTACCGATCATTGTTCTAGTTATCCCACCGCCTGAGGATAGGATCTCCTCATAGCTGATCCCCTTAAGCATGAGCTCCCTCTCATCCTCCCTAGATCCTGAGTAGACAAGGTGAGTATGTGGATCCACAAGCCCCGGGGTTACGAGACTCCTCCCAGCATCAAGAACACTCTTTCCTCTGAACCTCCTCAGGATCTCATCCTCAGGCCCCACATCAATCACAAGGCCTCCTCTAATAGCTATAGCCCCATCCTCAATCACGCCCAAATCCTCACTTCTGGCGAATCCTCTAACAGGCTTCTCAAGCTTTAAGATCTCCCTAGCCCCATAGATGATAAGATCAGCCTCACAAGCCAAGCCAGCTACCTATCGATTATAACTTTTTGTCAGATATATAGCTCACGGCTTGAGATAGAGTAAATCAGCATGAATCAATATAGCAAATATATAGACCTCTTATGATTAAATATCCTGGCGATCCTATGGCGAGCCCACCAACCACACCTAGGAGAAGCTATTGGGGAAATGTTGCTGCCTCAGCAGCAGGCTGGGGCCTCGATTCCTATGATTGGATATCCTATACAGCATTAACACCAATACTCTCAGATGTGTTCTTTAAGCCTTTAGGTCCATTCTATGGGATCCTCGCAACCCTTGTGGTTTTCAGTATATCCCTGGTTGTGAGACCACTAGGAGGTCTTATCTTTGGCAGGCTCGCGGATCTCTATGGGAGGAGAGTCTCACTATATACAGCAATGATAGGGGCCGGGGCTTCTACCTTTCTCATGGGTCTCTTGCCAGCATATGATCAAGCAGGCGTCCTAGCTCCTGCAGGACTTCTGATCCTCAGGATATCTGTAGGTCTCTTCCTAGGAGGAGAATACTCAGCCTCAGGAATCATGGCTGTTGAGAGCGTCTCAAAATGGAGGGGAGCGGCTGGGGGGCTCATGCAGGCTGGCTTCTCTCTGGGAGAGCTAGCAGCCTTTGGTGTCTATACCCTAGTAGCCCTCTCCCTCCCTAGAGACCAGCTATACACAATAGGCTGGAGAATTGTGTTCCTCAGTGGCATAGTGACCGCAATAGCTGGGCTTGTTCTGAGAACAAGACTTCTTAAGGAGTCACCTGAATGGGAGGTCTACAGAGGATCTAGAGCTCCTGTTAGAGAGCTCTTCTCAAGAGCCAGCCTGGCCCCCTTCTCGATAGTCCTTATTGGTACTATGGGGTGGTTCTATGCATACTACACAGTTCTACAGCTTGCCCCAGTGATCCTTAATAGGGAGCTTAAGCTAGATCCTGCTTTTGCAGGGATCGTGCTCACATCTATGGCTGCAGTAGACGCGCTGGGTTCATTTCTTGGAGGGCTCCTCTCAGACTTCGTAGGAAGCTGGAGAGCCCTAATGATATGGTCTCTGCTTAAGATCGTGGCAGCATATCCTGTGCTCTATATACTCCTCTCAGGCAATCCGTGGGCTACCCTAGCCTGGGACTTCATAGTAGTAGGGCCTGTCGGAGTCTTCCAGGTCTATATATATGACCTCATGAGTGTTAGAGTGAGGGCAACAGCAGCTGGGCTTGGTTATAATGGGGGCCTCTGGCTAGGTGCCTGGGCAGCTCCTATAGCTACACTACTATCCCCCTCACTAGGATGGCTCTTCTCGCTAACTCTCAACACAGTGCTCGGAGGAGCTCTGGTTCTTGTAAGCTCCCTAATGGCCTCAGCTTATATTGCTCGGAAAGAGGTTGTGCTGGGCCGGAGCGATAAATAACCTTTAGATATATTTTTAAAGGGGTCAGCATCTTGGGAAGACCATTTGAAAAGCTCGTTGAGAAGGGCTACTACGATCCTAGGACAAGGACTGTGAGGGCAATTAAGGGGAGAGAGCTTCACGTTAAAAGCAGAGATTGGCAGATAGAGGGGGCTTTGAGGATGCTGTTCCACGTTCTAGATCCAGAGGTTGCAAAGGATCCGAAGAACCTGATCGTATATGGGGGCACTGGCAAAGCTTGCAGAAACTGGGAGGCTTTTGAGGATATAGTTGATTCGCTTCTAACGATGGAGAGCGATGAGACCCTTGTAGTTCAGAGCGGTAAGCCCGTTTCTATATTTAGAACACACAGGCTCGCCCCAAGGGTTCTGATCGCCAATGCCCTTCTAGTACCCAAGTGGGCTGATTGGAGCTACTTCCTAGAGCTGGAGAAGAAGGGTCTTATAATGTATGGGCAGATGACAGCCGGGTGTTGGGCCTATATAGGCACCCAGGGGATCCTTCAGGGAACATACGAGACCTTCGCATTTGCTGCAGAGAAGCACTTTGGAGGATCTCTCCAGGGTAGGATAGTCCTTACAGCAGGGCTGGGCGAGATGGGTGGGGCACAGCCGCTGGCTGTTAAGATGAATGGTGGTGTTGCAATAGTGGTTGAAGTTGATAAGAGGATGATAGAGAGAAGGATACGGTTCGGCTATCTGGACACCTGGACTGATAGCATTGACATCGCTCTGGATCTTGCTGAGAAACACTCATCAAGGGGCGAAGGGTTCTCGATAGGGCTTCTCGGCAATGCTGCTGAGGTTTATCCCGAGTTGCTAAGAAGAGGGGCTAGGATCTCTATAGTTACTGATCAGACGCCTGCGCACGACCCTCTAAGCTATGTCCCAGCAGGCTTAGGGCTTGAAGAGGCTGCAGAGCTAAGAGCCAGGGATCCAGAAAGGTATAGAAGGCTCAGCATGGAGAGCATGAAGAGGCAAGTCGAGGCGATGGTCGGCTTCATGAGAAGGGGGGCTGTTGTCTTTGAGTATGGGAACAACATAAGAAGGATGGCATATGATGCAGGCTATACAGAGGCATTCTCATTCCCAGGATTTGTGCAGGCCTATATAAGGCCTATGTTCGAGGAGGGTAGAGGCCCCTTCAGATGGGCATCACTGGCAGGGGATCCCAGAGATATAGAGGTTCTCGATGATGAGGTGGTCGAGATGTTCAAGAATAACAGAAGGCTTGTTAGATGGATCGATAATGCTAGAAGGTTTGTCAAGTTCCAAGGCCTCCCCTCTAGAGTGGTTTGGCTAGGCTATGGTGAGAGGGCAGCCTTTGGAAAGAGGATCAACGAGCTCGTGCGCATAGGCAGAATAGGCCCCATATGGATCGGTAGAGATCACCTGGATTCAGGATCCGTCGCATCGCCTTATAGGGAGACTGAGGGCATGCTAGACGGATCTGATGCAATAGCGGACTGGCCTATTTTAAATGCACTCCTCAATGCATCCACAGGAGCCACATGGGTCTGTGTACACCATGGAGGAGGGGTAGGGATAGGCTATAGCATACACGCAGGCCTAGGCCTGGTTCTTGATGGGACTAGGGAGAGCGATCTAAGGGCTGAGAGAGTTCTCACAGTAGATCCCGGGATAGGGGTTGTGAGACACGCCGACGCTGGATATGAGAATGCGAAGAGAGTAGCGAAGGAGAAGGGGTTGAAGATGCCATCATTTAAGGGAGTATAGAAAGATCTTCAAAAATCTATGGTTTATATGGGGAGGATATTAATAATCTCTGTATAGATCTTATGGGATTATATTTTTGTGCTTCTCTAAACTGTGGATTGAGGGATCTCCTTGGGAGGGTCTAGCCTCTTCAGAAAGCCTGGGAGTAGGATGATTAGAGATCCTCTGGATACCAGGCTAGGGGATCTGCTCGAGAAGTGCTCCAGCAGGTGCCCATGTATAGTTGGGATCCCCTGGGACTGGAGCACAGCCGGAAGGCCTGGAGCGAGACATGCCCCCCAGAGACTTAGGGAGCATCTCTACAGCTTGAACCCACATGGGTTGGAGTGTCTCTGCGACTTGGGTGATACGAACATCGCCCCCGGAGATCCTGGGGTCTCGTTTAGGAGAATCTCTGAGGCGTCAGTAGAGGCTTTGAGAACCTGTAGAGGAGTGCTCTTTCTAGGGGGGGATCATAGCGTTACTAGATATACAGTTCCCCAAGTATTGAGAACCCTTGGCGGTAAAGCTGGGCTTCTAGTATTCGATGCCCATCTTGATCTGAGGATCCTGTCTGAGGGGCTTTCATCAGGAACATATCTTGGCGAGCTTGTTGAGGAGATGAAGGAAAGCCTTGAAGTAGTCATTGTTGGAGTGAGGAGACATAACAACCCTGGCTACATGTTTGAGCGTGCAAAAGCTCTTGGGGTCTCATATATGGAGGCAACAGATCTTGAGGATCTGAGTCAATGTGTTGAAAAGATCTTGAAGAAGATCTCTGGAGCCGACTGGATCTATGTGAGCGTCGATGCAGATTCTCTGGATCCAAGCCAGTGTCCAGGGTCTAATTCACCCTCGCCAGCAGGGCTCTATGTGAGAGAGATCTCTAAGATCCTAGAGAAGCTTTCTGAGGCTAAGAGATTTGTTGGGGGCGACATAGTTGAGCATGTTCCAAGTCTAGATCCTGGGGAGATATGTGGGAGAAGCCTGGCCTATATTGCCTATAAAATCCTAGAGATCTTATCAAGGGCGTGATCTATTTTGGGATTCTATATAGCTTTGAGCAATACATAGCTATAGAGATCAATAGATATATGCTCTCTAAGCAATATTTTGGTATACGATTAATAGAACTCTAGGGATATTATTGCGAACAAAAACCTCTCCCTAGGGAGATGAGGAGGTTATATTAAAGGATCTTTCTCACCAGCTTGCATAGCCATCTTCTCAGCCCTTTCAACTAAGATCTGTTCGAGGTTCGAGAGCTCCTCTAGGAGCTTGATCTGCTCAAGCAGCTTTATCCCAGCTTCCCCAGCCTGTGGTGTTATGTCCTCCTGGAGGTGGCTTGTTGGTGTTGTATGTATGCTTGTTGGTGATGCTAGGAGTCTGATCCTTGATGTAATTGTTGACGCTATATAATGTATGATCATGGATCCTACAGGAGAGTCTTTACCAGCTAAAAAGTCAGGGAGTCCTGTGATCTCGCTTCTTAGGATCTGGGCCATCCTCCTCTCTATAAGGTTAGCAAGATGAGCAACAGCTATTGAGAGAGCGTCTAGAGCTATTGCAACGTGGGAAGCATAGAAGCCACATGTATGGAAAACCCTGTCTCCTACCACAATAGGGTTTTCAGTGGGGCTACAGGCTTCTCTCACAAAGATAGATTCTGCAAAGTCCAGCATGTCGAGGAGGGATGCGTAGATTTGGGAGGAGCATCTGAGGCTATAGGGATCCTGGAGCCTAGCTCCCCCACCTCTGCATGCATCTCTCAGCTCTGTGGCGACTTTAGCAAGACCTCTATGTTTCTTTAGCCCCACAGTCTCTTCCATGTAATGCTCCTCGTTGCACTTACAAATGGGAAGGGCTCTTCTGAAGATCTCGAGGGATCTGGAGACCTCCTTCTTCAAAGCTATCACCGAGGCTCCGAGTAGCCAGGTGCTCCAAGCTGTGTTATTTATTATTGCAAGCGACTCTCCCACCTCTAGTTCTAGAGGCAATGCTGAGATCCTCTTAAGCGCTTCGTTACAACTTATAATACTTCCAGTTGATCTGATCAAAGCGTCTCCCAGACCCATATAGAGACACCTAGCTAGGTGAGCGCTCTGCACGAGATTCCCGCTTGCTCCTAGACTGCCTCTTAAAGGAATCAGAGGAAGGATCCCTGTGTTATACGCATCCACAAGCCTTCTGAGGATAATACCCCTAACAGGTGCGTATCCTCTTGACAGCTGAGAGATCCTAGTTATCATGAAGCCTCTAACAAGATCCTGCGGAGCCCAGGGTTCGGAACCCACAGCATGTTCTTCAATAACCCTAGCCTCCCAATCAGAGCTGCAGGATCCCCTATAGCCCAGCCTAGCACCGAGACCTGTGCAGGCGCCATAGACATCTCTATACGCTATCTCCTTGAGATAGACTGATCTAGAGCGCTCTAGAGTCTCAAAAATATCCTGAGAAATCTCTAGATCCTCGCTTCCATAAACAGATCTCTCGAAATCACCAAGACTTAGACACTGACCAAGCTTGAGTAGAACCACTAGAACCACCTAATTCAGATTAACATGGAGATGAAAAGCTTATAGTAGTTATCATCTCATATAGCTTAACTATTCTATTCTAAAAATCTATTTGGCTATATAATCCTATGGGTAAGTATTATGGGGGATTCAATGATTCCCTCACTACTTGAGAGAGTATATAAAGAATCAGTGGATATGGGCATCCCAGCTATATCGCAAGAGGATGGAATGATCCTAATGTCATTATCCTTCCTCACAGCATCTTCGGGCGGTTCTATCTTTATAGATGCTGGCGCTGGTATAGGCTACTCGACACTTTGGATCTCCGAAGGTATTATCAGGGGCTGTAGGGATACATGTGAAGTTATAGCTATCGAGGTTGTTGGTGATAGGTGTGAGAGACTTAAAGTCTATCTAGGCAATATATCATCAAAAACCCTAAGATCTAGGGTTATCTGCAGTGATGCTATAGAAGTTCTCAGAATCTTCCCCAGGGAATCTATAGATTTCGCTTTCATTGATATTGAGAAAAGCATGTATCCCGAGGCTCTCAGGATTGTTGAGAGCAGGATTAGAAGAACTGGTATTGTAGTAATCCACAATGCCATATCACCTAGACCTCCCAGTGAGTTCTTTGATCTTGCGTCAAGAGATCCTTGGAGGAGCATTATAGTACCGACACCAGCAGGTCTCATGATCCTCGTTAACTCAACAAGATCATAGAGATCTATATATCTTATATATTTACAGCTTAAAGCCTCGCCTTTTAAGATGGGGATGAACATTGCCTAATGTCAACTTAATGCATAATGAGTGGTGATACCCAAAAATGGGAGTATGACTCCCATTATGCCCTTAAGGGCAGCGAGGATGACATAGATTAATTAAATATCTTCTATATAGTTTTATTTATAGATGATGAGGGGTGCAAATGATGATCCGATGATTTGCGCGCTCTTCGCTGATACTGTAAGGTCAGGTTGGGCCTAAATCAGCTTTGAAGACTATAGGTACAAGATAGCGGAGCTGAATATTGAGAGGAGAGTATTAAAGGTTATTGGGATCAAAAGTCTTCTAGAAGCTTCAACCTTCTTATTACCCCGAATGATGGATGTGGGAAGAATAAATAGGGAAATCTGTGAGATGCTAGTGAAATGATATGGAAAAACTCATTGTCCTTTAGGGCGGGGAGGGGTTAGTTAGCCTCTCTGGTGGAGGTTCTATGAGGGCTTAATATATTCCAAGTTAGGAGAAGTAAGGCTGATAGGGATATAGATATTGATGTTATGATCAGGGACGGGACGATCCCAAGTTGTGTTGATATATAGCCGCCGCTTAGAGCTCCTAATGCTGATAATAGGCTGTTTATAAAGGATGTTAGGCTTAGGAATGCTGGTAGATATTTCTTCTCCACCCTCTCCTGGTAGATGGTTGTGATGAGTATTGAAGCCTGCGTAGCTGTGTAGTCCTGGATTAGCAGTAAGGCTACATATATGTATAGGTCATAGATGAAGGCCATAGGCAGGATAGACAGCCCAGACGCCATGATGAGGATAAATGTTAGAGCAGATCCTAAGCCAGATCTCCTATAGATTGTAAGAGATGCAGCCCCAGCAACACCCCCTATATTTGATATCGTCACTAAAAGGCCGAAGATATCTACACCCACACCTAAGAGATTCCTCACAGCAACTAATAAATATACCGAGAGGAACTGCATCATAAAAAGGCTGAATATAGAGCTTATAGCTAGTAGAAGCAATAGATCCCTAGAGGAGCGCAGATAAGATATGCCAGCTGAGAGATCGGCGAGATAGGATCTTAATTCAGAACCCACACCCCTCGGTTGCGTCGAAACAAGCCTAGCTAGGAGTAGCAGTGGAAACAGGGATATCAGATTAAAAACTATGAGAATTAAAACTGCATTTTTATATCCATAGAGAGATCCTAGCAAACCTCCCAGAAAGGGGCTGAATATCTCAGGAGATCTAGATGCGATGTTGAAAATGGAGTTAGCCCTTAACAACATATCTCTAGACACAAGATCAGGAATCAACACCCTAATAGCGATAGCATAGAAAGGCCCCGTCAGAGCTGATAAAGTAAAAATAATATATAATAAGTACATGGTTTCACGAGAGAAGGGTATTAAGAGATAAATTGCTATATCAAAAGCCAGCCCAATAAAGTATATAAGGATCAGCACACTGATGCTGCCCATGATACTCACAACTATACCAGCAACCAGGAATAAAAAGATCCTAAACACGATCGGGAAGAAATATAGCAGACCCAAGCTCAAAGGGCTCTCGGTAACCTCATAGAAATGATAATAGATAATTATATCGAGAGCTCCCCCAACAAGTGTCATTACAAATGCATATATTGAGAGCAAAAATACATTCCTCATCGCCAGAAGATCTTCATACTTAATCTTCACAAAAGCCCCAGCCGTTATAGTTATATTAACGCTAAAATATATTTTTACATATGTATAGTTATATTAACGCTAAAAGCTACATAATTATCGAAAGGTGATATATATTGGGCACATGGAATATTGAAATGGATATCGGCGGACAAGTTGTTGTCAAAGGTAAAAAAAGAGGATATAGAAGGATATGGTAATGCAATAATATCTTATCACCAGGAAAATATCGGCATTGTTGAGGGAATAATGAAGTTTAAGAAGATGCCTTTCGAAGCTTTTGATGCTAGCTGCACATCTTTGCTTTCATGGAGCAACATTAGGGTTCCTGATTCTAATGCTAAGCTCTCCATAGGGCATGTCTTGGGATCACATTATGAGATGAATGCTACATATAGAATATTTGATGAAAATCACCAAGAGCTGGCGTTCCTCCATCAATATGGCAGGCCAGTGTAGATGTTGGGAATAAGACATTAAAAGGCGAGACATTCGTAACTGGCATCCACAGCGGTTTAATAAATACTGAGTATTCACCAGGATATATAATATATTCTATGCAGGTGGAATATGGTGTTATTGAGGAGATATACTCTCAAGTGCTGTATGGGAGCAATGGGAGGAGATACTATGTATCTGCAAGACGTATATATCGCTATAATTCTGGATTGAAACTGCCTAGCGAAGTAGCTCTCATATATAAGATCCTAGATTTAGAAAAAGGAAGAGAAAATGGCTGGGAGCTGAGGAGATACAAAGCTGAGGGAAGACATATTCTACTATGACTATTTCGTCCATGGTTGGCTAGCAATTATATCGAATATGTAGTTGATCCTTAATATTGAAATAAATCTCTGGTTTTTTCTAAATACTCCAGATCTTCATACCTGGGAAAATATGCCTTAAATATAATATAATTTGAATATTTCAGAGTTTTTCTCTCTAAAGGAGATTCTCCTTTAATCCATTGATATCACTGTTGAATACATGAGCACAGATCTTATAGATGATCAAGCATTTTACAACTGAAAGCCTCGCCCTTTAGGGCGGGGATGGCGTTTATAAACCTTCTAGGTTTTTATTTGTTTTTGGAGGGGCTCTATGGCCTCTGGTGATGAGGGTTTGCTAACCCTCTCGATAGCTTTGAGGGTTAGTCCCGAGCCTGCTGGCATGGGGCTCCTCGAGAGATATAGGTTAGCCCTTAACTATGCCATAAACAAGATCCTAAGCCTGAACCTAAAGGGAATCGGGGATGCCCATAGGGTGCTCTACAGGGAGCTTGTTGAGTAGTTTGGACTTCCATCGAGGATAGCTATTGACTGCTATAGGGATGCACTAGCTAATGCAAAGGCTTGGAGAAATAATCCTAAGAAAGGTAAACGCCCTAGGGTTAAGAAATTATCAATATTGCTACATCCAGGATCGGGATATAAGATCAAAGACGGCTACGTGGAGATCATAGGAGGGATCAGGCTTAAGATCATCGGCTGGGATAGGAGGTATGATGAGTACGAGAATAGAGAAGCAAGGCTCGTCTATCGAGGTGGGGAGATGATCCTGTGGATCTCTAAGAGAATGCCCAGGCCGAAGCAATACAAGCCAAGAGATGCCATAGCCATAGATATCAATGAGAGGAAAATAGTCTATGGAGATGACAAGATAAACAAGGATATAGACACAGCTGTTGATAGAGCCTATAAATGGAAGATCCTTGCAGAGAGCCTTCAGAGGAGATACTCCTCTCCAAGATATCCAGCTTGGAGGAGAAAAGCTATACATAATAGGGTTAGATCATATCATAGGAAGGCTAGGAATGTTCTTGAGGACTGGGCTAGGAAGGCACCGCTTAAGATGGTCAGGCTAGCACTCAAGCTTCAACACGCTGTTGCTAGAGAGGATCTAACAGGGCTGATAAACTCCCTGAGAAAGATCAGGAACAAGGATCATAGAACCAAGCTGATCATAATGGGATATTCTAGGCTTGGAAGATGGATAGACTGGCAGGCTATGAAAC
>Ga0101942_100387_pt1 | contig 17993 bp, 18 predicted proteins | sample DewCreD2012metaG_4_FD_75243 | JGI IMG/M metagenome (GOLD analysis project Ga0101942, IMG submission 75243) | Hot spring sediment bacterial and archeal communities from British Columbia, Canada, to study Microbial Dark Matter (Phase II) - Dewar... ...
CTCCACGCGCTCGCTCCGCCCCGGTATATGCCGCAGGATCGTCACCTTGTTCTTCTGGGAATGCGGGCGCAGGCCGCCGGCGAGCGCGATCGCCTTGGTGAGCGTCATATCGCCGCGAATCCGAAAGGCGTTCGGATTCACAACGTTCCCCGTCACGAAGATCTGGTCAGCCTCGGGCACGCTCACGATGTCGCCCGGATAAACGCGCGTGTTGACCAAGTCCCACTGTCCGCTCAACAACTGCCGCAGGTCCACGATCTCCAAATGCGGCTCCGCCTCGCTCCCGCTCGAAGAGTGGTCCGCTTCGGCCGATCGCACGGGCCGCTTCCCCGTGCGGATGATGTGCACCGTATTGCCGGCGTTCTCGGTCAATCCCCCGGCCGCCGCCAGCAGGTTCAGCAGACGCGTGCCACGCACGACCTCGTACCGATCCGGTTTGCGGACCGCGCCGATGACCGCCACAAATCGGCTGCGCGACTCCTTCACGCGAACGACGACCTGCGGATTCTTGAACAAAGTCGTCAGCCTCTCGCGAATGATCTCGGCCAGTTGATGCTCCGTATAACCGGCCGCTTTGATCGGTTCCGAGAAGGGGAGGATGCGAATGTAGCCCTTGAGCGAGACGCGCACCTCGCCGCTCAAGTCCGGCTGCTCGAAGACGCGAATCTCCAACAGATCTTCAGGACCGATGACATATTCCTCGTCCTCATCCGGCAGCGGGAGCACCGGTGGCGCCCCTTGCCGTCCTTCTTGAACGACAGGAGCGGAGGGGCGTGCGCTCGGTGCCTGCAATTCCTCCGCCAGAACGCTCCCCCACACGCCGAACAGCACCAGAAGACCCAAAACCCACATAAGCGTCTCTCCTCCCGCGTCTGGATGACCCGGCTCCCTCTTCAAAAACCACACCGGTTGGCGGCGATCTCCCGTCCCACTTGCGTCACGACTTCGACGACGCCTCCAGCAGCCAAATCGGCCGGCGTCGCCGCAAAGAGCGCCTGGTAATAGCCGAGAGAGGGGCCATCGGCCCCCGTGACGACGTTCAGCACGGTCAGGCCAGGAAGCCGATTCCGAAACAGCACGCGAATGATCACGGGCGCCCCTCCAATTGGGGTCGTCCCTAACGCGACCCGCCCGATAACCCGCAACCCATGACCGAACAGCTTCTCCGCTCGACATTCGATCACCAACGGAGGCCGCTCGGTCGTCTCCGGCACGGGCATCGGCCCCGGCGAATATCCGAGGCGCGCGCGTTCATCTCGCTGTTGAAACGGCAGCGTGGTGAGGGCAGCGGCCACTGCCGGCATAACGGCGCCAAGCGCCCCGCTCGGCCCAGAGCGTTCGTCTACAGCCTGAACGATCAGGGTCTTCTCGCGCACCAAGAGCGAATAGATCGCCGCGCCCTTCGACATTCGCGAATCGCGCGACGGACTGAAGCGAAAGGAGCGATCCGGCCCTTCGACCTCGACGTCATCTTGACTTCGGATCGTCGCCTCACCATAGAGCACGCGCAGGCGTAAGCACGAACGCTCGCGCGCAATCCGCACCCGACTGGCCGGGCCGATGAAGATCACCCCACGACCGTCGCGCAACCGCACAAAGGCCAAGCTCGAAGTCGTCTCAATCTCACTGCCGTCTAAGACGGCGCTCCCCCAAAAGATCGGTACACCATTGAGCCGCACAAGCCCATCTCCAACGGTGATCACCTCACCGAGGATCGCGCGCTCAGGAGTCCTTTCCCGCGTTGGCCCAGAAGGATCCGGTACGGGACTCTTGGCCACTGGTGCATCCGCCATCTCCGCCGACCCACGGCTCGCCCACGTTCCGACCATGAAGACGAGCACCGCGCATCCGATCCCCCATCTCATGATTCGATGCCGATTCCTCATCCGCTCGCCCCTTCCAGAACAGGTCCGCACGCTCCGCAACCCGTCGCCCATGGCCGATGAGGCCACATCCGCCTCCACGCCTTTTCATCGCTTGCATACGTTCCCCATTCCATTGGCCCGTATTGTAGGTTTTGCCCACCGCAATGTCAAGGAGATTTTGGACGCGACGCTCTTCTCTTGTCGAATCCGGGACGAGGCATTCGATGAGAGCCCTCGCTCTCAAGCTAAGTCCTCGCATTACCGAGTCTTAACGATGAATCGAGGCGATCTCGATTCTCCCCCGACGCGAATCCGTTTTTCTCAGTTAGCCTACGGCGTTGATGTGATGCATGAAATCACCAGAGGTGTCCTTTCGGTGGGTCATCCCCTATCGTCCGCGTGATGGGCTTGTGGACGCTCTCGACCGGTGCTACACTCACCGAGCGATGAGACGGGCTCGGTGCCGCACGCGCGCGCGAATCCTTATCGGGACGAGCGACCGACTTAGAGTCTCCAGATGGAAGCGACTTCACGTCGCGCTCAACGTTCTCCTCCTTCTGTGGGCTGCCACCGGGGACGCGATGAGGCGTCCGGCCAACGTAGTCGCCCCACCGACTTTCGCTCAGTCGAATCGGCCGCATTATGTGCCCACCCATCTCATTGTCGGCTTCCGCCCGGGCGTGCGGCTTCCGGCCGAAGCCACTGTCGCGGCCGAGGAGCAGCCGGAAGAGATCTTTCAAGACCTGGTCCGGACGGCCGGACTTCGTGAGATCGAGCGCCTGGTGCCAGCGCTCCCTCTTCCCCGCGATCGTCAAAGGGCGAGCGAAGCGCTCACGCGGCGGGCTCCGCGCTCGCTCTCGGAAGCGGCGCTCCTTCTACAGCGTCATGGCTTGGATCGCATGGCCGTACTCCGATTCGCCCGCCCCATTGATCCTCGGCGATTGGCCGAAACGCTCACGCGCCGGTATCCAACGGTGATCGAATTCGCCGAGCCGGATTACGTGCTTCGTTCCCACATTGTGCCGAACGATCCGCTCTTCGGCCACCAATGGTATCTCCGCGATCGCCAGGTCTTCCCGGAGCGACGCGCGGATATTTGGGCCCCGGAAGCCTGGGACCTCACCACGGGACGTTCGGACGTGGTCATCGCCGTCATTGACACCGGGATTGACGCCACGCATCCGGATCTCGCGCGGAAGCTCTTCGTCAATCCCAAGGAGATCCCCAATAACGGCATGGACGATGATGGCAATGGCTTCGTGGACGATGTCTCCGGATGGGACTTCCTCCGGCGGGATAATGATCCCAATGACGAAAATGGGCATGGGACGTGGATGTGCAGCCTGGCGGCGGCCGAGACCAATAATGCTCTGGACATCGCCGGCGTCAGTTGGGCAAGTCGCCTCCTTCCGCTGAAGGCGGGGGATGAGCAAGGGGAGTTCCAACTGTCCAGCATCATCCAAGCTGTGAACTACGCCGTGACGATGGCTCCCTTTGGCGTGCGCGTCATCAACATGAGCTTCGGCGCACCGGGGACGAGCCAGGGGCTCGAACGGGCATTGGCCGCCGCCAACGACGCGCGCATCATCGCCATTGCCGCAGCCGGAAACGAGGAGCAAAACAATGACGTGATCTCCCAGCTCCCTTCATATCTCACGACGCGGCTCGACAATGTCGTCGCCGTGGCGGCGACGGATCGGTTCAATCAACTCGCTTGGTTTTCCAACTATGGGCGGGTGAGCGTGGATGTCGGTGCGCCGGGCGTGGCGATCATCGGCCTCACGACGCGGAATCTTTCGGCGGAGCTGGGGCGTAGCGATGGCCTCATCACGGGAAATGGGACCTCTCAAGCGACGGCCATTGTGAGCGGCGTCGCGGCGTTGATCTATTCGGCGTATCCCGAAAGCACGCCGATTCAGGTGAAAATTCGCCTTTTGGCCAACGTCGATCGGATCCCAGAACTCGCGGGGAAACTGGTCTCCGGCGGACGCGTGAACGCCTTCCGCGCGCTCGATCGGGATGAGGTCCCGCCGGCTCCGATCACCGATCTGCGCCTGCTGAGCGGTGCCACCCCGCTTGCGCTCACCTGGACGGCGACGGGAGATGACGGGCACATGGGGCAGGCCGCTTTCTACGACATTCGGTACAGCGTGTCGCCGATCACGGCGAGCACCCTGCGCTTCGCCGTTCGGGTGAAGGATCCACCGCGCCCGCAGCCGGCGGGAACGAGCGAGACCTGGACCATTCCGTCGAACCTCTCACCGCGCACGTACTATTTCCTGATCCGCATCTTCGACAACGCCGGGAACATGGCCGAGTCGAACCAGGTGGAGGTCACCATCCCCTGAGGCCTCAGAAGTGGGGGAATAAACGGCGCGCTCAATTGTGTTCTCTCAATGAGTGGTTGATGCGAGCCGACGCTCATCAAGAGGCGGACCGGAGCGCAGGTCATCCGAGGACGTCCTCGCGGTGAGGATGGACGATGATCCGACGATGGCGAGCGCGAAATCACGCCGAGCGCGAATTCGAGCGCCAAGCGCTGGCGTATCTGGAAGGGCTGTATAACTTCGCCATGGCGCTCACGCGAGACCCAACGGAGGCGGAGGATTTGGTCCAGGAGACCTACTTTCGCGCGTTTCGCGGCGCGGCGCAGAAATTGCCGACCGGCGATGTCAAAGCCTGGCTCTTCACGATCCTGCGAAACATCTGGATCAATGAGCGGCGGCGGAAGCGGCGACAGCCGGATACTGAGGAGTTGGATGCCGAAGAGGAAGACGGGGGAAGCGGATGGCGCACTCTCGCCGACGAACGGCATCGCCCGGACGTCGTGCATGAACAGAACGCGCTCGGGCAAGAGATTCGCCGCGCTATCGAGAGTTTGCCCGCCGTCTACCGCGAGGTCATCGTCCTGCGCTTCCTGGAGGGATTCAGCTACAGCCAGATCGCGGCGATCATCGGCTGTCCGGCGGGGACGGTCATGTCGCGCATCAGTCGCGCTCGCGCCGAACTGCGGAAGCGGTTGACCCCATATCGAGAATCCGCCGCGAGTCCGTCATCGGAGGCCAGAGAGCGCACGGCGAGCGGGAGGATTCGCGAAGCAGGAGAGATCCATGGGTGAGCATGTCGTCCATCTCATCGAGCTGTATTTGGATGAAGAGTTGCAGGGCGAAGAGCGACGACAGTTCGAGGCGCATGTCGCCGAGTGCGCGGAGTGCTGGGCGCGCTTGGAGCATGAGCAGCGCCTCATGGCCTTGCTCGCGCACGCGCGGCCGCTCTACGACGTGCCTGAGAGCGTTCGTCGGCACATCGAGCAATTGGGGGCGCGCCCGTTCTGGACCCGGGTCCGCGTCTTCAAATGGACGCTCGGCTTGGCGGCTGTGATCCTCACGGCGCTCGTCATCCGAGTTGTCGTGCATGACGCCGTTCGTCGTTCGGCAGCCGATCGCGCGGACCACCGCTCGGAATTTGCTCTTCTGGCTGCGGACACGCACCAACGATGGGTGCGCGGACAGCTTCCGCTTGAGATTCGGAGCCAATCTCCCGAAGAGATCTCGGCCTGGTTCGCCGATAAGGTCCCCTTCAACCTGAAGCTCCCGAGCTTTCGGGAACTCCCCGGTCAGCCGAAGCCTTACCAACTGGAGGGCGCGCGCCTGGTGGGGTTCAAAAATGACTACGCCGCCTACATCACCTACCGCATGCGGAATCGCCCGATTTCGCTGCTGGTCACTTCGGAGACGGTCGCTCGTCCTTCCGGGGGCGAGGAGATTCGCTCCCAGGGCCTCGTCTTCCACTTCGAGGAGATCAACGGATGGAAAATCCTCACCTGGTCCGATCGCGGGCTGACCTACGCCCTGGTCTCTGACTTCGAAGAACGCGGCCAAGCCTCATGCATCGTCTGTCACCCGAGCGCCAGCGAGCAGCGCAAGCTCGAAGACCTGCGACGGTGAGTCGAGCTCGGGGCGCTCACCCGATGTCCCGCGCGGCTTTCTGGGCCAGGCGTTGCTGGAAACGCGCTAACTCCACTGGGGCGCGCACGTGCGTGCCTTCGCCGATCTTCTCCCGCTCATCATACGCTTCGACGGCGAAAGTGATCGTGCGCTCGTCCACAGCGATGACTTCGGCGCGAGCGGTCACCGCCATCCCGACAGGCGTCGCCGCCAGATGGCGCACCGATACGGCGACGCCGACCGAGATCCATCCATCCGGAAGATACGGCTGAATCGCCTCGGCCGCCGCGACCTCCATCAAGTAGATCATTATCGGCGTCGCGAAGGCCGCCGGAAGGCGCTCGTCCACGCGCGCGATCGTCATCTCCCGCGTCACCGTCCACGTCTTCGTCGCCGAAGCGCCGAGCGGAACAGTCATGTTTAGACCTCCTCGATCTCGTTCGTCATTTCAAACCGTCACATTATACTCGGCCTCGCATTGACACGCCCGCCCTTCGTGCTATGCTAGAGAGGGAATTCATCCGACCGAAGGAGTGGGGATCATGTCGGAACAGAGTGTCGGACGTCCTGTCGGACTCATCGAGACGATCTTCGAGGACTTCCTCGCCCGCGTCGAAGAGAAGCTGGCCGATTCGCGGCTGGATCGCAATGAGATCGTGCGCGATCTGCTCTACGAACTGTATTTGGCTGAGGCCCCGAATTTCCAGAAGCTCGGCGATTACACGTTTCCGATCGCCGCGCGCGCGATGATCGCGTGTTTCGATCCGCGGAACGTGATGTTGGAGGCCGAAGGGAGCCCGGACGTAGACCCACAGAAGTATGCCGAGCGAAAGCCGCTCATCTGGTTCTGGCAGATGTTCGACGGCTCGCCGCTTGGGCTGAACGCGCATGTGGGGCAGCGCCTGCGTCGCATCCTCGCGCCGTACATCTTCGCGCGCGTGGGAGCGAACTTCGTGTGTCATCGTGGGCTGCGGTGGCGCTGCGGCTATCAGATTTCGATCGGCGAGAACGTCACGATCGAGAATGATGTGACCTTGGACGATCGCGGCGCGCTTGAGATCGGCGATGACGTGCACATCGAAAGCGGGGCCCATATCGCCGCTTCGGCTACCAGGGCGACGAGCCTCGGGCGAGGGGTTCGGATCGGCGCGCGCGCGATCGTGTTGGCCGGAGCTCATATCCCCGATGGGACGACGATCCCGCCGGCTGGCATCGCGGGACCGTGATATGGACCGATCGAAGATCGCAACACGCGTCTGGCAGAGCATCGCGGGAGCGAGTCTCATCCTCCTGCTGTGGGGGGGAAGCACCTCGCCGATCGGAGGTGTGACTTCGGCGTCCTTCCCTCAAAAACCTCAGACGCCTCCGCCATCGGAGACCCAACGGCCGCCGGAGAAGAAGGAGAAAGAGTCGGAACCAACCTCTCGCGATCCGCTCACCGATCCGGAGAGAGAGCTCCTGGACCGCGCGGCGATCGAATATCGAAAGGCGGAACATCGCCGCGCCGTCGAAGCGTCGGAACAGCTCCTCAAGCGAGCGCGGGAGTTGAGCGAGCACTGGGAGAAGCATCGTCGTTCCCGGCGCTCGGAAGAGTTGCTGCAGGAGATCGAACGCTTCGCTCGGCGCATTCGCGCCCTCAGTGGTGCTGGCGATCTGGAACCCCGCGAGCCGCTGCCCGAGGATCCGGCGCGAGCGCTCTGGCGATTGCGCGAATCGGCGGCAGCGTTGCACGAGGCGGTGAAAGCGCTGACGGCGTACGTCGTCTCGGTCGAAGTCATGGAGCGCGCAGATGAGATCGTGCGGCTGGCTCGCTACTTGCGCCAGCACGCGCGCGCCGATCGAGGGACGTGAGATGCGCATCTCTGGTGCGCTCATCCTCATGGCGCTCGTGTTCGGGTTGGCCGAAGCGCAGCGTCCCGAGCAAGAGCCCATCATTCGCTTGGAAGCTCCACTGGTGTTGCTGAACGTCACGGTGACGGGAGGCGACGGTCGTTACGTCTCGAAATTGAGCGAGCGCGACTTCACGATCCTCGAGGACGGACGCCCGCAACCGATCGCGCACTTCAGCGCCGAGGAGACGCCTTTCGCCGTGGCCATCTTGCTCGACGTCAGCGGGAGCATGGAGCGCATGCTGCGGATCGCACGGGCGGCTGCGCGCGGTTTCGTTCAAGGTCTTCGCGAGAACGATGTCTTCGCCCTCTATGCTTTCGCCACGCAATTCGCGCAAATTCAGCCCTTCGGCGCGTACCCGGAGATCGAGCCGGAGGTCTGGGGCCTGAAGGCCGAGGGGTACACAGCGCTCTACGATTGCCTGGTGCGCGCCGCGCGCGATTTGGCCGAGCGCCCGGAGAAGCGACGGGCTATCCTGCTGCTCTCCGATGGAGCGGATACGATCAGTCGCGCATCGCTCGATGACGCGCTTCGGGAAGCCCTGGCGGCGAATGTGACCATCTATGCTGTAGACCTCATGGACGAAGCGTCCGCTTCGGCGGCCGACGCCGTGCGCGCCCGCATGGCCTTGCGCGCTTTGAGCGAGCAGACGGGCGGCCGCTATATCCGCGATCCGGGTGGTGCCCAGATGTACGCGACGTTTCAGGCGATCGTTCAAGAGTTGGGCCATCAGTATACGCTCGGCTATTATCCGACGTGGGAGCGGCGCGACGGACGCTGGCGCCGGATCGAGGTGCGCGTCGCTCGGGCGGGCGTCACCGTGCGCACGCGACGCGGTTACTATGCCCCACGACCGTGACGGCGACGCACGAGGCGAAGGGCGGATGGGACGCCCCGCGAAGCGCCTCGGATGAACGGCGTTCCTCGCCGAGCCCCCTTTGTGGCGGAAGCTCTATCCCTCGATGAGGACGTGAGCGATAGCCAGATCGCGCCCGTGCGAGAGCGAGATGTGGGCGCGTTGTCCGCCGAGCGCGCGCAAGCGCTCGCGCGCGCCGGCGTGAAACTCGATTCGCGGCTGACCGCTCGGCGATGGTAAAATCTCCACGTCATGCCAGCGAATGCCGCCGCGTTTGCCGGTGCCGAGCGCTTTGAGCGCCGCTTCCTTCGCCGCGAAGCGCGCGGCGAAGCGTTCGGCCGGATGCGCGGCCCGCTGACAATAGGCGATCTCCGCCGGCGTGAAGACGCGCTCGAGGAAGCGCTCGCCGAATCTCGCGATCGCGGCCTCGATGCGCGAGATCTCAACGACGTCTATGCCGATGCCGACGATCATGTCCGCATTCCAACTCCGAACGACCGATGGCCTCTCGTACCTCGTCTGCGTTCCCCTTCTCTCCTTCGATGTGCTCGTCGCCACGAGCACGCGGCCGAGGCAAGAGCATGCCGCAAGTGACGTGGCTTTTCAAGACGAGTTGTCGGTTTCGGAGGCCGGCTCGGCAGATGGCCGGCGCGCCGTGTCGGCGGCCTTCGTCGGATTCCTCTCCGCCGTAGGGCTCGCCCATCGGCCGTTGCTCACCCTGCGGCAACGGCATACGAATCAATGTGTGCTCTTCGATGCCCCCATCGGGGATTGGTGGCGAGAGGCTCCGCCCATTGGCGACGCCATCGTGACGCGCGAGCGAGAGGCGGTGCTGGGCATCCACACGGCCGATTGTGCGCCGATCTTTCTCTTCGACGCACGGACGCGCGCTCGCGCCGCCATTCATGCCGGATGGCGGGGGACACTCGGACGCATCACGGAACGCGCTTTTCGCCTGATGGTCGAACGCTTTGGGACGCGCGCCGAAGACTGCTTCGCCGCCATTGGTCCGACGATCGGCCCCTGCTGCTACGAGGTCGGCCCTGACGTGCTGGAGCCATTCCGTCGGGAGTTCCCGTATGCCGAGGCGCTCATCACATCGCCGACGGCATCGGGTACGGCTCGCTTGGATCTCGTGGAGGCCAACATTCGCCAATTGCTCGCCTGTTCGATCCCGCGCGCGCAGATCTTCACGAGCGGGCTCTGCACGGCGTGCCATCCGCAGCTTTTCTTCTCGCACCGGCGCGACTTCCGAACCCTCGGCCGCGTCGGACGCATGCTTTCGGTCATCGGAGACTTCCGACTATGAACCGTCTCGCGATCGGCACCTCCGGTTGGAATTACGCGCATTGGAGAGGCGGCTTCTATCCGGAAGCCCTCCCGTCGTCTCAATGGCTCGAGTTCTACAGCCGTCACTTTCGCACCGTCGAATTGAACGTCACGTTCTATCGCACGCCGAGAGAGACGACGGTGCGGAAGTGGGCGGACACAACGCCGGAAGACTTCCTCTTCTCGGTCAAGATGAATCGTCGGATCACGCATCGGCATCGGTTGAGCGACGCGGAGGAAGCTCTGGACGCCTTCCTCGCGATGCTCTCCGGGTTCGGCCAGAAACTCGGCGTCGTCTTGATCCAACTGCCGCCGAGCTTCCGCTTCGATCGGGAACGCGTCGAGCATTTCTTCGAAGCGCTGCGCCGCAAGAGCCCGCACATCCGTTATGCGCTCGAGCCGCGGCACATGACATGGCTGCACGAAGAGGCTTACGCCGTGCTGCGCCACTATGAGATCGCCTTCTGCCAGGCCGATTCCGGCGGACGGTATCCGACGGCTGAGGTCGTGACGGCTCCCTTCGTCTATCTCCGCTTTCACGGGCCGGGAGCCCTCTACGCGTCGGCCTACACGGACGAGCAACTTCGCGCCGTGGCCGAGAAGATTCGCGCTTGGCGCGATCAGGGGCTCGACGTGTATGCCTACTTCAACAACGACTTTCACGGCTACGCTGTCGAGAACGCGCGGAAGCTGATAGAATTCGTCGGCATGGGGAACTGTGGCGCGCGGGAGAGGGGATGACGATGAACCGGAGTCGGGTGAATTGGGTGGACGGGTTGCTCTTTCTGATGTCCACGGTCTGGGCCGTCAACTTCACTGTCGTGAAGATCGCCCTGCACGATTTCTCCCCCCTCAGTTTCAACGCCCTGCGCTTCCTCATCGCCTCGCTGACGCTCGCGCTGCTGTTTCGGATGCGACGGGAGACCTGGGCCGTCGAGGGTGAGGATCTCGGTTCACTCATCGCGCTGGGCATCTTAGCGAATACGATCTATCAAGTCGCCTTCATCGAAGGCCTGGCGCGCTCGCGGGCAAGCACGGCGGCTTTGATCCTGGCGACGACGCCGATGGTCGTCGCCCTGCTCAGTGCCGTGCGGGGGCAGGAGCGCGTGACCGGGCGCATGGCGCTGGGCATTGGACTCTCATTTCTGGGGATCGTCCTTCTCGTCGGCGAGGATTGGAGTCGCCTCCGCGCGCCTCGTGCGTTCTTCGAACTCGATGGGCCGTCGCGCGAGACGGCGTTTGGAGACCTCTTGCTCCTTGTGGCGACGGTGTGCTGGTCCTTCTACACGATCGGAGTGAAGCGACACGTCCATCGCTATGGGGCGTTGAAGAGTACGCTGCTGACGATGATCGCGGGGACGATCCCACTTGTCTTGCTCTCGCTGCCGGTCCTGCGAGAGCAGTCGTGGACGACGATCCGTCCGAGGGCATGGGCGGCGCTCCTCTTCAGCGCGCTTGGCGCCATCGTCTTCTGCTTCATCGCGTGGAATTATGGCCTCAAGCGCCTGGGGAGCACGCGCACGGCCATCTACTCGAACTTGAGTCCGGCGATCGCGTTGCTGGTCGCATGGCTCGGATTGAACGAGCGGCCGAGCCCGGAGCAGTTGATCGGCGCGGCTGTGATCCTGCTGGGGATCTTCTTGGCGCGCGCCCGAGGGGAGGAGTCCGAGCTGACGATCTCCTGAATCGCCCCCTCAGGACCCGGGCGAGCTGAAGCGTTCCGACGACGCGCCGTCTGCAGAAGCCTCCCCGCGCGAAGGCGACGCCTGAGGACGCCAGCGCAAGACCGGATGTCGCGCGGCCGCGACTTCGTCCAAACGCCCGAGGCGCGTTCGATGCGGGGCCGTGCGCACCAGTTCGGGATTCTCTCGGCACTCGCGATCAATGGCTTTCATCGCCGCGATGAACAGGTCCAACTCCTCACGACATTCGGTCTCGGTCGGCTCCACCATGAGAGCGCCTGGGACGATCAAGGGGAAGGACATCGTCGGGGGATGGAACCCATAATCAATGAGCCGCTTGGCGATGTCCACGTTCCGGACGCCGTAGGCCCGCTGCCGTTTGTCCGAGAAGACCACCTCGTGCATAACGGGACCGGGATAGGCGATCTCATACGTGTCCTGCAGATGATGCGCGAGATAGTTGGCGTTGAGCACGGCCGTCTCGGCGACTTCGCGCAATCCCTCGGGCCCCATCGTCAGGATGTAGCTCAATCCCCGCACGAGCACGCCGAAGTTCCCGTAGAAGGCGCGCACGCGCCCGATCGAATGCGGCCGATCGTATTCGAGAGCGAGTCGGCCATCGGCCCGACGCACGATGCGCGGCACAGGGAGAAACGGCTCCAACTCGGCCGTCACAAGGACGGGCCCCGCTCCCGGCCCCCCTCCACCATGTGGCGTGGAGAACGTCTTGTGGATGTTCAGATGAATGACGTCCACGCCCATGTCGCCCGGACGCGCGATCCCGACAAGGGCATTCATGTTCGCCCCGTCCATGTAGACCAGTCCCCCAGCTTCGTGCACGATCCGCGTGATCTCTTCGATCTCCTCCTCGAAGAGCCCGAGCGTATTCGGATTAGTGAGCATGAGCGCCGCCAGATCACGATCGGCGGCGCGGCGAAGAGCGTCGAGGTCAATGAGTCCTCGTTCGTTAGAGGGGATCGTCTGCACGCTGTAGCCGCAGATGGCTGCGCTCGCGGGATTGGTGCCATGCGCGGAGTCCGGGATGAGGACTTTCCGCCGCGGATCACCGCGCGCCTCAAGACAAGCGCGGATGAGCAGAAGGCCCGTCAACTCGCCGTGTGCGCCGGCAGCCGGTTGCAAGCAGGCGGCCGCCATGCCCGTGATCTCGCAGAGCAGCTCTTCCAACGTCTTGAGGACGTCGAGACTCCCTTGCGAGAGCTCCTCCGGCGTCAGGGGATGGTGAAGGGCGAAACCTTCCAGACGGGCCACCCGATCGTTCATCTTCGGATTGTACTTCATCGTGCAGGAGCCCAAGGGATACATCCCGACATCCACGGCATAGTTCCATCGGGAGAGCCGCGTGAAATGCCGGATGACATCCACTTCGCTCACCTCCGGCAATCCGGCCACCGGACCCGAGCGCAGAAAGCGCGCTTCGATCCATGTCTCCAGCGGGACTGTGGGGACATCGAGCGGGGGCAGGCTATAGGCCGTTCGCCCCGGGCGAGAGCGCTCGAAGATCAGGGCTTCGTCGCGACTGACATGGCACGGTGTCTCCGTCATAGCTCATCCAGCACCCGCAAATACGTCTCCATCATCGAGCGCGAGATCATCTCCGTCACGCAGACGAGGAAACAATCGCGCAGCTCGGGGTAATAGGGCCCAAGGGGCAGGCCGCCCAAGATCTTCCGCTCGCGCAGTCGGTCGAGGACTAGGGCGACCGGCTGCTCCGACTGCACGACGAACTCGTTGAAGTGCGAGCCCGAGAAGCGAAGTCGGAATCCCGATTGGCGAGCGATCTCGCGCGCCAGATAGGCCGCCTTCTGCGCATTCTGCTCGGCGACCTCGCGCAATCCGCGCGGCCCCATCGTCGAGAGATAGATGGCCGCCATGATGGCGCATAATTCCTGACTCGTGCAGATATTGGAGGTCGCCTTCTCGCGCCGGATGTACTGCTCGCGCGTGGCCAGCGTCATGACGAATCCGCGCCGCCCGTGCTGATCGAAGGCTTGCCCGATGATGCGCCCGGGCATCTGTCGCACGAACCGCTCGCGCGTGGCGAAAATCCCCAGATAGGGCCCGCCGAAGCTGAGCGGGAGGCCAAAGGATTGCCCCTCTCCGACGACGATATCGGCGCCCAGCTCCCCTGGCGGCCGCAACAGGCCTAAGCTGATCGGTTCGGTGATGGCCACAATGAGCAGCGCCCCCACGTCGTGCGCTCGCTCGGCGAGCGCCGCGATGTCCTCGATGACGCCGAAGAAGTTGGGCGATTGCACGATGAGGGCCGCCGTCTCCGCGCTCGGCGCGACGGCGCGCGGGTCTACACTTCCGGTCTCCGGATCGTACTCCAGCAGGCGAAGCGTCACCCCGAGCGCGCGCGTATACGTGGCGATGACCTGCCGATATTCGGGATGCACGCTGCGCGCCAGCAGAATCTCGCGCCGACGCGTCACCCGCTCGGCCATGAGCACGGCTTCCGCCAAGGCCGTCGAACCATCGTAGAGCGACGCATTGGCGACCTCCATGCCCGTGAGCTGACAGATGAGCGTCTGGTACTCGAACAGTGCCTGCAACGTCCCCTGCGCGATCTCCGGCTGATAGGGGGTATAGACCGTCGCGAACTCCGCGCGCGAGATGAGCGCGTCCACCACCGACGGGATGAAATGATGATACGCCCCCGCGCCCAAGAAGAGGGCGTACTCGGTCGCCGCCGCGTTACGTGCGGCGAGCTCTCGAAAGATGGCTAAGACCTCCGCCTCCGATCGCGCCGGCGGGAGCCGCAGCGGTTCCTTCAGTCGGAATTTTTCTGGAATGGAGCGAAAGAGATGTTCGATCGTCGGACAGCCGATCTCCCGCAGCATCTCGGCCCGTTCTTCCGGCGAGTTCGGAATGTAGCGCATGTCCCTCTCCCTCCCCCGCTCCCGCCGCACGCCGGGCCGCCGCGCGCCGACGACCCAGAGGGGCGGTCCCCCGGGGCATCATTTCTTCTTCTCCTCCTTCACGTACTCCTCGTACTCGCTCGCCGACATGAGCGTCTCCAACTCCGTCGGGTCCGAGAGCGCGATCTTCACCATCCATCCGTCGCCATACGGGTCTTCGTTGACGAGCTGCGGGGACTCGGCCAAGTCTTCGTTGACCTCCACGATCTCTCCGCTCACAGGCATATAGAGTTCGCTCACGGCCTTGACCGATTCCACGTTGCCGAACGGCTCGCCTTGACTGAAGTGATCCCCCACGCTCGGCAGCTCGACGTAGACGATGTCGCCGAGCGCCTCCTGCGCGTAATCGGTGATGCCGATCACCCCCACGTCATCCTCGACGCGAATCCATTCGTGCTCTCTCGTATACAGGCAATCTTCCGGATAGGTCGCCATCCTCGTCTCCCTCCCTGTGAAACATCCACGAGGCCACCTCTATCTCGGCCTCTTGTAAAACGGCGTGGGCACGACCTCCGCCTCGACCTCTCGCTCCCGCACGCGAATCTGGAATCTCGTCCCGACACTCGTGTGCTCGATCGGCAAATAGGTCAACCCGATGTTCTTCCGAAGGAAGGGCGCATAGCTGCCCGAAGTCACCTGCCCCACGACGCGACCGTGGATGAGGACGGGATACCCCTCGCGCGCCGGAGCGCGATCGTGGACCTGGAAGCCGATGAGCTTACGTGGCACGCCCTCTTCCTTCTGCCGCCGCAAGGCATCGCGCCCGATGAAGTCTCCTTTCTCCAACTTCACGATCCAGCCCAGGTCGGCCTCCCACACCGTCGTCGTCTCATCCATGTCGTGACCGTAGAGCAGCATCCGCGCTTCCAATCGGAGCGTGTTTCGGGCCGCCAGGCCGCACGGTCTCAATCCCGCCGCCTGCCCGGCATCGAGCAACCGATTCCATACCCATTCGACCGAAGCCACGGGAACGTACAATTCGAAGCCATCCTCGCCCGTATAGCCCGTGCGGGAGATCACACAGGAGACGCCCGCCACCTCCCCGTGCTCGAACCAGTAGAAGCGAATGTGATCCAATTGCACATCCGTCAGCGATTGAAGGATCTCGCTGGCCGCCGGACCCTGGAGCGCCAGTTGCGCCAGGTGATCGCTGACGTCGTAGACCTCGGCCTCTTCCCCTTCCTGATGTTCTCGAATCCAGCGGGCATCCTTCTCTCGATTCGCCGCGTTGACGCAGAGCAGGAAATGGTCCTCACGAAAGCGATAGACGGTGAGATCATCCACGAACGTCCCGCGCTCGGTCGTGAGCGCCGAGTACTGGACCTGATGATCGCGCAGGCGCGCGGCATCGTTGCACGTCACTTTTTGAATGAGGGCCAGGGCATCTCGCCCGCGAATCTCCAAACGCCCCATGTGGCTCACGTCGAAGAGGCCAGCGGCCGTCCGCACGGCCAGATGCTCCTCGATCGCTCCCGTGTACTGCAGCGGCATGAGCCAGCCGGCGAATTCCGTGAAGCGCGCGCCCAAGGCTTCGTGCGTCGCATGCAACGGCGATCGCTTCAGTTGTGCAGCTCCCACGTCGTGATCTCCCCACGCGTCCTCAGCGGATTTGGCAAGCTAGCATAGCCGCTCCCCACCGTCAAGCGCCGTACTTCAGGAGCTTCTGCGCGTGCGCCAGAAGTTGCGGCAAGCCCTCCACCAAGCGGAAGCGTCCTAATCCACCACGCATGAAGGCGCGCTCGCTGAACTCCGTCACGTCGTCCGACTGCAGAGGCTTCGCGTAGAGCAGATACGGGACCGGATGCCAACTGTGTCCTCGCAGGACCGACGGTGTGCTGTGATCCCCCGTGATGGCGACGACGTCCGGCCGCAACGCCAGAATCGCTGGGATGAGGATCTCGTCCACGCGCTCGAGCACCCGCACCTTGCCTTCGAAATCCCCATCCTCGCCGCAACTGTCCGTCTTCTTCACATGCACGTAGAAGTAGTCGTAGCGCTCGAAGTTCTCGCGGAGCCGATCGGCGAGCGCGCTCAGGTCCTCCTCCGGGGGCGTCTCGATGATCTGCATGCCGACCAATCGCGCCAGACCGCGATACATCGGGTACGTGGCGATGGCCGCGGGCGTGAGGCGAAAGACGTCGGTCATCGAGGGAATGTCCGGCCGACGCGAGAATCCGCGCAGCGTCACGCCATTGGCCGGACGCTGATCGGCCAAAAGCTCAAAGGCGCGGTCCAAGAACTGCCGCACGACGCGCGCCGTGCGTTCGGATGCTTGATCGCGCGCATGAACGGGCTTGGGCTTCAGGCCGACGCGCTGCGGATCCGTATCCTCCAAGCCATCGCCCAACCCCTCGCCCCGCAGGATCAACGCGAAGCGATGCTCTTTGACAGGACGGATGAGGACCTCGACGCCCTCGATCTCGCGAATCTCCGCCTGCAGCCGCGCGCATAATTCGACACAGCGCTCGGTGGGGATGCGCCCGGCCCGCCGATCCACGATCACCCCCGCTCCATCGAGCGTGACGAAATTCCCACGCGCGGCCACATCCCCCGGCTGCAACTCGAACCCGATGCCCAAGGCTTCGAGCACCCCACGCCCGATCTCCCAGACGAGCGGATCATAGCCGAAGATGGCCAGATGGCCCGGCCCGCTTCCCGGCGTGATCCCCGGAGCGACTGGATCGGCCAGACCGCAGAGCGCCCGCCGCGCCAACTCGTCCAAATTCGGCGTGCGCGCGGCCTCTAATTCCGATCGGCCCGTCTCATTCGGCAATCCCCCCAACCCGTCCAGGACAAGCTGCACGATTTTCGTATCCGTCCTCGTCGCCAGGTGTCGTAGCTGTTCCAGCGAAAGCATCCCCCTTCCCTCCTTTCACGCCCTCGGCCATTCGGCCTGAAGACGAGCCGCCTGCGCGCGTAGCAAGTCCCACGCGCGCCGCACATGCCGCTCGCTCGTCCGCACATTCCCAATGGCCAGCCGCAGCGCCAATCGCCCACGCACCCGCGTGTGCGAGAGAAAGCACTCGCCCGTCGCATTGACGGCTTCCAGCAACGCCTCATTGAAGCGATCCAGATCGGCCTCCGACAAGGCCCATCCTCGCGGGCGCGCACGGAAACAGACCGTGCTCAACGGTGTCGGCGCCAGACGCTCGAAATCGGGATCGGCATCCACCCAGGCGGCGAACTGCTGCGCCAATCGGATGTGCTCGCGAATGCGCGCCGCCAATCCCTCTTGCCCGAAATACCGGATGACCATCCACAGCTTCAAAGCGCGAAACCGACGCCCGAGCTGCGGCCCGTAGTCCATGAAGTTCCGCACCTCGTCCTCCTCCGTACGCAGGTATTCGGGCACCAGACTGAAGGCGCGCCGCAACACGTCCATGCGCCGACAGTAGAACGCACTCAGGTCAATTGGCGTGAAGAGCCACTTATGCGGATTGACGACGAGCGAATCCGCGCGCTCGCACCCATCCAAGAGGTGACGG
>Ga0101942_100388_pt1 | contig 17957 bp, 24 predicted proteins | sample DewCreD2012metaG_4_FD_75243 | JGI IMG/M metagenome (GOLD analysis project Ga0101942, IMG submission 75243) | Hot spring sediment bacterial and archeal communities from British Columbia, Canada, to study Microbial Dark Matter (Phase II) - Dewar... ...
TTATAATACCATCCCCACCCCTGTATTTCCCCTTCCCACCGCTATTCTCCCTGATCATATATGCCGTGTAGATCACGGGATACGCTCTCTCAGCAACCTCTATGGGAGTATTTAGAGTGTTTGTCATATTAACATGAACGCCCGAGACACTGTGCTTCCCAGGCCTCCCCCCAGTACCCCCGCCTATAGTCTCATAATAAGCCCAATACCCTTTAGAAGGATCATTACCCCCCATCATTACATTAAACATAGTCCCAGAACCTGCCGCAGGAACCCTCTCAGGTACCGCTATTGAGAGGGCTTTGAGAACAGTGTCAGCTATTCTCTGTGATGTCTCAACATTACCTCCAGAGACTGGGGCTGGTTTTACAGGGTTCACGAGACTCCCCTCAGGAGCCCTAACCTCGACGAGGCTGTAGAAACCCTCGTTAACAGGGATCTCGCCCTCCATTATACTCCTCACAGAGAATACCGTGGCTGCATATGTCACCCCATATACAGCGTTATATGGAGCCTCGATCTGCTTGCTAGTCCCTGTGAAATCAGCCTCTACACCGCTATCGCTTATCACAAACCTCACTCTTATCACTGGATCGTTATCTCCTTGCCCAAGCTCCAAGCGATCCTCAGCCTCGAAAGACCCTCTTCTCCAGCTAGAGATCTTCTTAAGAGCCATCTCCCTACCATGCTCAATAGCCCTTTCCCAAGCATCCTCAACAGTAGTGACGCCGTATTTCTCTATAAGCTCCAAGACCCTCTTAACACCGACGATGTTGGCCGCTATCTGGGCTTTCGTATCGCCCTCAGTAACCTTAGGGGTCTTTGTGTTAGACACGATCATGCTTAGGGTCTCGTTATCAATAGATCCTCCCTTAACAATCCTAACCGGGGGTATTATGAAGCCCTCCTCATATATAGTCCTTGCAAGAGGGTTCATACTACCTGGTACAGGGCCTCCCACATCGACCTGGTGGGCTTTGTTGATAACATAGCCCATAATACCCCCTCTATAATATATCGGGGCGATCACTGTAACATCGTTTAGATGAGTCCCAGATATATATGGATCGTTGAAAATTATCATATCACCCTCGCCCATATAGATCTTACCCTCGTTTAGAAGCCTCATAATATTCCTAACACAAACCCTGAAAGACCCTAGATGGACCGGTATATGCTCAGCCTGGGCTACTATCAAGCCATCCCTGTTAACTATAGCACAGCTATGATCCATCCTCTCCCTTATATTCGGTGAGAAAGCAGATCTCTTTAGAGCAACACCCATCTCCTCAGCTATATATACAGTGGCTTTATAGATAACCTCCCAGGATACCATATACATCACCTAGATCCTCTCGATCAAGAGCTCCCCATAGCTCCCAACCCTCACACCCCAGCCCTCGGGAACAACTGTAGTTGATCCATACTCGTCTATGAGTACAGGACCCTTGATATGAGAACCAGCACCTAGATCCTCTCTCCAATATACCGGGACTTCAACCCAGCTACCACCTATATTAGCCCTCCTATACCCCCTAGGAGATACAGAGCCAGAGCCAGCAGGGGCCTTGAGCCTAGGCTTCCTCCTCCTAACTATAGCGAAAACCCTTATAGTAACAACCTCAACAGGGTTATCAATCCTAAAGCCATAGATTGCTAGATGCCTCTCCTCAAAAGTCCTCGCTATATCCTCAAGCGATGCAGGTCTCCCCACGGGTACCGTGACCTCCCAGCCCTGCCCCGCATACCTTGCATCCGCGTATCTTATAAAGAGATCCACTCTGCCAAGCCTCTTGAGAAGCCTCTCTTCAAGCTCTCTGAAAGCACCCTCTATATCTCTTGGGAACGAGGCTCTCAGCTCGAACCTCCAGTCAGCTAGTAGGAGGCCTAGTGCGCTGAAAACGCTGGGGAGCGGTGGTATGACCACCCTCTCAATCCCCATCTCCTCAGCAATCCCCACAGCATGCTGAGGCCCTGCGCCTCCGAAAGCCATTAAGGCGAACTCGGAGGGGTCGAGACCTCTCTCAACCGTGACAAGCCTTATAGCCCTCGCAGCCTCTAGATCTGCTAGCCTTATAGCCTCTAGAGAAACCTCGTAGGGATCTCCAAGCCTGGAGAGACCCTCTAAAGCCTTATCACTATATAGCCTCATAGAGCCTCCTAGAAGGGACTCTCCAAGCCTTCCAAGCACTAGGTTTGCATCAGTTATAGTAGGTCTAGAGCCTCCCCTCCCATAGCATATAGGCCCTGGGTCCGAGCCAGCACTTATAGGCCCGACCCTCAGGGCTCCTGCCTCGTCCCTCCAGATAATGGTACCCCCGCCTGCCGATACCTCAGCAAGATCTATGAATGGGAATCTCACCGGGTAGCCTGAGCCCTTAACAATCCTCCCATAGTTAGCCTCGCCACCAACCTCATACTCGCCAGTGATCTCTATCTCGCCATCAACTATAGTCCCAGCCTTTGCTGTAGTACCACCTATATCAAGGCTGATCACCCTCCTCTCCCCAATCATTCTAGCCAGCTCTGCTGCTGCAACAACCCCCGCAGCCGGGCCGCTCTCTATAACCTGGATCGGTCTCTCAACAGCCTCTCTGGTATCGATGAGACCCCCAGAGCTTGACATAATATAGAGCCTCGGTTCCCCGAAGCCCTTGAGGCTCTCCTCGAGGGAGCCTATATATCTGGAGACGAGAGGCATGAGGACCGCGTTAACCACAGCTGTTGATGTCCTCTCATACTCCCTCGGCTCTGGGGCTATCTCGTGTGATGCCACTACGTATCTAAACCTCCCAGCAAGGATCTTTTTAACGGCGATCTCGTTTGAGGGGTTTATATATGAGTGGAGGAACGATATCGCGATCGAATCAACACCAGCCTTAGAGATCTTCTCCGCGATCAGAGATATCTCACCAGGATCTGGGGGAATAATGATCTCTCCTGAAGGTCCTGTTCTCTCATTAACCTCGAACCTAAGCTCTCTGGGAACAAGTGGTTTTGGTTTTTCGAAGAACTGATCATATAGCCTCGGTCTATTCTGTCTACCAATCTCTATAACATCCCTAAAACCCTTGGTTGTTATCAAAGCGACCCTGGGGATCTCGAGCCCCACCTGGCCTCTCAAAGCATTGGTAGCTATGGTTGTTGCATGCATAATCTCCGATACTCTAGCCCCGATCATCCCCAACCCCCTAACAATAGTCTCTTCAGGTCTCCTGGGGTTGGTAAGGATCTTGAAGGATCTCACAGTACCATCGTCATCCATGAAAACAAAATCCGTGAATGTACCCCCAACATCGACCGCAGCAATCAGTGTCAAAACCACATCCCCACCTTTCTGTCTTTATCTTAATAGCATTAAATGTTACAGAGACCCTGAATAATGCCGCAAGAAACATAACCAAGGCTAAGGAAACGATCTTTACTCTGTCTGTTAAAACCGCAAGGCTGCTAAAGCGTACTATCAACGAGACCCACAAGCCTACTGGTGATTAGTATATTAAGGCGCGAGAGACCTCCGTCAAGTGAGGGGGATAACCGGGCTACATGCGATAGTGATTGTTAGGATAGCTAGCTCTATTCTATATCTCTATGAACTCTACCATGCCGCATGCTGCTAGCTTTACAGCTGTGACTATATGGATCATGTGTACATATCCCCTCCTCAACCTTATATTTCCCATCGATAGATCCGCCTTTGATCTCACAGGAACCCTCTCATAAGGATCCATGGGATAGCCTTTGAACATCGATGCATAGCTCTCAACAAGATGAGAAACGCTTCTAAGTATCTCTTTATCGAAAGAGTCTCCAGGATCTATGCCTCCGAGGGTCTTAAAGATTCTGAGCTTTGCGAGAGAGCTCGCAGCACGATCCAGTGCTTCTATAAGCTCACCACAGATGCTTTTCTCACCCCTCCTAGAACACCAGGAAAGCGTCCTAGAGATCTTCTCGATCTCCTCGGCTATGTTTGCATAGCCGACCTCATAGATCTTTCTCAACATAACCTCCTCCTCAAGGATCTTGCCCAGCTCCACAAGATCACCGTATTAATATTTTAGAGAACTCGTTTATTTTTGATAAACATAAGAGAGAAGAGCGATCCATAGCTTTGTTGATATTGCCTTGCAACTAAACGTTTCCATATTACCCTTGATAGTAGTGAGAGCAATGCTCAAAACCACCTGGGGGATAGACCATCTATTGATAAGAGCCCACACCACTGGGTCTGTGTCAAAACCAAGACACAAGAAAAGAGATCCCCTCATATAGATAGAGACCTGATAAAAAGCACCAAAACACCGGGATAGATTGCTATAACAAAGATACCTATGGCTCGCCATGTCTAGGTGGGAAAACAACCGTTCGACAGATCTGTTAAAAAATCTATCCGAAGAGAGCTGAAAGTCCTTGCTCCAGCTCCTCCTCGCTGACCTCTTTCTTCTCCTCTTTCTTCTCCTCCTCTGGCTTGGCTTGCTTCTCCTGCTGTGCTTGTGGTGCCTGTGGTGCTGGGGCAGCAACAGCAGCCGCTGGTGCAAAGACAGCTGTTTTGATAACTTCGTCGATGTTTATCTGCTTTACAGCCGCCACCAGGCTTTTCAGCCTTACCTCGTCAACCTCTATCCCAGCTGATAATAGGATCTTTCTCACATTATCTTCGCTAATCTCTTTACCCGCCGAGTGTAGGAGGAGGGTTGCGTAGACGTACTCTATACTGATTCACCTATTAACAATACTTATCGGAGGGATATAAGTGTTAATCACCTGGTATAGATCCTCATATCTCTATATTGGCATGCCTCTTCCCAAGATCCTCCTCACTAATACCCAGCCTCTCCATCAACTCAACCACAAGCCCGTCGAGGAAAACCATCGCCGTATCCTCAAAGAGTGTTCCCAGGGGCGCTAGGGGCTCGTGAATCCCCAGGATCTGTCTCATGAAGTAATCCTCCTCACGAGCAACCTTGGTTCTGCCAGGCACTACTATTACCGCATCGCATAGCTGGGCTAGCGGTGAGTCTGGGAAAGATGTTATCCCTAGTATCAAGGCACCAACGGTTTTAGCAGCCTCAGCAGCTGTTACTATAAGCTTAGTCCTCCCCGAACCGCTTATAGCTATCACGAGATCCCCCTTACTTATAGGCGGGACTATAGTGTCCCCAAGCACATTGACCTGGTAGCCTAGGTGTAACAGCCTCATGGCAAAGGCTCTACCAACCAACCCGCTTCTACCAGCACCCATAACAAGGATCTTCTTCTTCTGCCTATATACATCAAGGAGTAGAGAGATAGCTCTTGAGATCTCCTCGCTCGAGATCTTCTCAGAAGCCTCAAGTATAAAGCGGGCTATATTTACCATAGATCTTCTAAATGTCTCATAATTACTCTTGCTAGATAGATCTACTTGTGATCTGGGTCTTGGTGAGGGATTATCCACAGCTTCCCTAAATAGTGATATTCTAGAATGCTTATATAATCCAGCTGCAGCCATAGATCCTTAATAGCATGAACATGTAAATTACGAACGAGGGGATCTAGAAGTCTAGACCATGCGTACCACCACTCCTTATAGCAATCATCTCCTTCCTAAGCCTGGAGAGCCTTATATTATGCATGAGGAAGAACACAACTATCGCAAGCCCTGTGAGAGGCGCTGAAGCCGCAGTAACCCCCTGGATCCCTGTGATGTCATAGATAGCCCTTAGGATAAGTGATGTGTTGAACAAGAGATAGGGGATATAGCTAGGCCTGGGGACTTTCCTAAGGCTAATCCCTGCATGGCTATACATAAGCACAGCATCCACGCCAAATATAGTGTTGAATATAAAGCCAAGCGCCATAGCATGTATAGCAAGATCCCTTGGAAGGCTTGATACCTCGGTGAGGAGGGGTGTTAATGCAAAAAGAACCCCTCCCAACAGAAGCCATGTGAACGCTGTCACCATATGCACCAATGAATACCTAGCCATATAGATTGGGACAAGGCCTCCCCTAACCCCGCTTCTAAGGCTTGAGAGAAGCCCTAGATCCTTGAACGCTAGAAGCGAGCCGATGATCACTAGGAAGCCTCCAGCAACATCTTTATAGGGGATCTTGGCTGAATATATAATAACACCTATAACCACCAACACATAGCCAGCCATGATCATAGCCCTATAGGGTGGGCGTTTCCCACCAACCTGGCCCGTGAGAAGCGGTATGTCTCTCGACTCGACAGCCAGTATAGCTCCGAGAGGGAATACAAGGCTGGCGATTCCTATCTCATATATAGGTGATCCTAGAAAGACCCTCTGAAGGATCCAGAGTAATAATACCAAGAATGTTATTACAGGTGTTAAGACCAAGAGGATATTGTATTGAGTTGGTCTGAAACCAAGCCTGCTGGGTCTTAGAAAGACAGATGATCCATATGCTGATAGCAGAGCCATATTGATCGATACCAAGGCTAGGGAAGCAACAACCTCGCCATAGATCCAGAGGATAACAGACCCCCAGAAGAGGGCTAGGTACAAGGCTATATAGTGGGTAGGAGCAACCCTGCCCGACCACTCAAAGGATAGGAGGGAGAATATCTCTAAAGATATTAGTGAGAGTAGAAACCCATAGATCATTAGAAACCAGTGGAAACCAGCTCCCGGGAGGTTCTCTGCAAAAGCGATATCTATTCCTTGGTATTTGAGCATCAAGATAATCCCGACAAACCCTCCCAGCAACAGAGTAACCATTCCCGAGAGCATTATCGGCCTTCCAACGCCTAGGGGATAAAAAGATCCGCCTACTCCCAAGATCACCCCTGATTAATGACACGACACGCCCTATATAGCATCAACCTAATCTTTTAGTCTGTGATCTTTGGGCCAGCGTTCTACCCACCATAGCTGGCACAGTAGTCGTCTGTCTCGCAAACCTCAACCTCTGATAAGCCCTTTATACCCATGTTCTCAAGAGACTCATAGATCCACCTGGATAGCTCCTCAGCAGATGCTATCTTTATGGGAAGCCTTACGTTCTTGGCGCCAGCTATGTCCTCCTGACCCTCTGATAATATATATGAGTGATCCAGGGGTTCGAGGAGGGTATTGACGGCTTTGCTAAGCTCATCAAGATCCATAACCCATGGCGTGCTCCCATCAGCACATACCTTCACCCTAACAAGGTAGTTATGCCCATGTATCTTTGAACATTTCTGGCTAAGATTCTCGGGAACCCTGTGCCCAGCGATAAACCTGGATCTCACACTTATGCATGTCCTCAAACCCGCCGCCTCCGCAACTACCAACACAGTATAGCTGTAAGGCCCATAAATACCCGCCGTTTTCCTCTTACGTATGATCTTCCCTGCTATATAGATCTAAATGTGTGAGGGTTTAGATCAATAGGACTAAGAAAAGAGCTATTAATATCTAGCGTGGAGCAGTATAACGAATACCAAGTAAACGTGCGTGATAGCCTTAGTTCTTTGGGCTATGGTGCTTTAGAGCTAGGATGCACGCCCTTCTACTCGATCTATTCTGACGCATCCCACGCTTTTCACTACATTATTTACTCTTGATAATATGTAGTCATGGAGGGGTTTCTCGATCCTGATCTTATATAATAGTTTGTATATAGCTGGTATTCCTATAAAAGCTCCAGCCGCTGGTTTATGTCCTCCCCCGCCTAGACCGAGGGCTATTAGTCTTACATCGCATTTCCTAGACCTCAGGCTTAGGGGGCCTGAAGGGTTTATTATCAATGCTATATCGCTATTACTTATTGATAGAATATAGTGGGCTAGCTGGCTAGCCGAGATCTCTCTATGTCTCTTAACAACAGAAGCTAGAGAAACACTATCGATCCTAGTGATCCTGGTTTTTCTCCTATAGTGATTATATAGCCTCAGCTCCTTATCTACGAGCTTCTCAACATAAGGCCTTCCCCAGGCTATGATATCCTCAATACTCTGTGATTTGATCAGCAGGTTTAGGAGAAGCCTTCTCCAGAGATCATCCTTCCTATATATTGAGATCCTTAGGAGCCATGGTGATAGTGGGTCATCGAACCTCCACAGATCTATGGAACATACTGCTGAGATAAGGCTCTCGATAAAACGATCCCTGTTCTCCGAGGCCGAGGCCACGACGCCCGTGGCGCACATGGATCTATCGATCTTTATTCTAGCATATCTAGAGAGCGAGTTGAACACATTCTCATCCCATACGTGGTGGTCGTACCACTCAACCTCGACTCCCTTGTTCTTGAAAGCACCAAGTATAACTCCTATTCTTTCGGCATTGTTAGCATTTGGCGAGAGATCTGTTATAACAACCCTCTCGGCAGAGCCCCCGTAGAGATCCCAGGCTTCTTCAACAGCGTATTCAAGATCCTCGGGCTCTGTGAAGATAACGACGTATCTCTTCCCCTCAAGCTTTAGCCTTATATAGGCTGCAGCACTCCCGATCCCGTCTATATCGGTGTGGGTTATTATCACATTGACACTACTGCTCAAAAACACATCAGCTCTCTAGATCAGTGATTCGATGCTTATAAAGGTTAGCGCCGAGACTTCTTATCCCTAAACCTCTTGCTATATATATAGGACGCCACCTCGAAAACAATTTTAGCTCCAAGCATCGAGGTTACTCCGGAAGGGTCTGCCAGTGGGTTTATCTCAACCAAGTCAAAGCCTGTTACCCTTTCATCAACCACATCATATAGAAGATCAAGAAGATCCCATGTAGCTATTCCATCAGGCTCAGGAGTCCCTGTCCCGGGAGCGAAGGAGGGGTCGAGCACGTCTATATCTATGGATAGATAGATATGCTTATGATTATCCATGAACCTGAGGATCTTCCCTGCAACAGCCCTTCTACCCTCCCTCCTAAACTCAAGGCTTGTCACATAATCAACACCGCTTTTAGCAGCAACTCTCATCTCCTCCTTAGTATATGCCCTCACACCGACTAGGAGCACGCTTCCGGGACCGAGGAGGTCTGCTATTCGTTTTGAGACACATGCATGGCTAAACTTATTACCCATATACTCATCCCTAAGATCCATGTGGGCGTCTAGAACAACAACCCCTGTGTCTCGGGGGAGGGCTCTTACAGGCCCTAGCGTTACTGTGTGCTCGCCCCCAACAACTATCGGGATCCTCCCCTCTGATACGAGATCCTTAACAACCGCCTCTATAGCCTCTATAGTCTTCGCAGAATCGCCGTGGAATACCGCTACATCCCCCTCATCATAGACCCCGATCTCCTCCATATCAACACCAGACCTGGGGCTGAAGAGCTCGAGGCTTCTTGAATAAATCCTAAGATAATCCGGAGCGAATCTAGAGCCTGGTTTAAAGGTTGATGTGCTATCGAAAGGAACTCCTAAGAAGCTGAAGATCGTTTTATCCCTATTCCACTCATAACCGCCAAAGGCTGTTGGTCTCTTCACTAAATATAGATCCTTTAAACCCACCTGGAGCACCTATAATGCATGGTGCTAAGCACTGCTTCTTTCCTTGCTCTGTATAATAACCTCTCCCCCAGAGCTCTTTATAGCCTCCACAGCTTTTTCTGTAGCGTATTTAACTATAACCTTAAGCGGTGTTGAGATCCTTCCAGATCCTAGGAGTTTGTTATAACCATGCTCCCCAAGATCTATTACAGGCATTTCTCCCTCGGTCTTGAGAGCCCCGGAGATCCTGAGCTTCTCTACAAGCTCTTCCAACTGTGATAGGTTTATACCCCTTATCTCTTCCCAGTGCTCGGGACCTCTTGGTGTAAAGCCCCTCTTTCCATACCATTCTGGGAAGTATTTCAGAACCCACATCCATTTATGCTTGTGGAAACCCACTGCACCCTTACCGCCCCTGCTTCCCGACTTTCTATGCTGGCCCACATTACCCCAGCCCATTGTTCTTGTCCTACCCCTCAGCTTTCTACTCTTCCTCCTCCTCCTAACCACCATCTAGATCATCCTCCTTATGAGATCATTTATATCCTGACCCCTATAGCCCAGCTCTCCACCATTCCCATATGGCTTTTTAATAGAGCCCTTAAATCCGCCGCTTGGTGGGTGGAGTCTGAAGACAGGCTTTACTATGTTATCGATCTTGTGGAGCATCTCCTCACCCTTATAGATCGCTGTGGCAAGCTCCTCTATAGATTTATACTTATTATTAGTAGCCCTGGCTATATAGTCATCGCTCAAACGCCTATTCCCAGGAGCCCTGCCCCTCTTCTTTATAAGATCCAGGAGTGTTTCGTAGCTAATCTCGCCCCATGTTATCCACATAGCTGCCTTTCTAAGCATACCCCCCACACCAGGGAGGCTGTCTGGATAGAGTGTCGCGTGGAATTTCCTATAAAGCCTCAGCAACTCTAGTGTTTTCTCAACATCAGGCGGTACGTCAACCCTTCCTCTAAGCCTTATTATTGCTAGGAGAGCCATGATCACCTACCCCACTCACTCACAGAGACAAACCTATATGCACGCCTAAGAGCGTCAAACACCGCTTGGGCGAAATTAATAGTCGTTGAAGTCTTACCCCTACTCCACGACCATATATCACTTATACCAGCATATCTCAGGATAACTTTAGCAGTATCCCCAGCAACAAGCCCTGTCCCCTTGGGTGCTGGTTTCAACACCACATCAACACTGCCAGCCTTGCCCCTGACTTGGTAGGGTATTGAGTGGGGCTCTGAGCACCCGCACTCGAAGCTACCGCAACCCCTTCTCACGGGGATTATGTTGAGCTTAGCATCTGCTAAAGCCTTATCAACAGCTATTCTCAGCTGCCTAGCCTTACCAACACCGAGTCCTACGAAGCCATTCTGGTTGCCGACCACAACAACTACCCTGAACCTAGTGATCCTGCCCGCGTCTGTCATTTTCTGCACCATATTTATATCTATGATCTCGTGCTGGAGCTCTCTGCCAAGGAGAGCGTCAACGATCTCTGGCTCTTTTATCCTCATATTCATATCGAATATCTCTTTAAGAGATCCTATCTTACCCTCCTTAACAAGCCACCCAAGCCTTGTCCTGGGTTTCCACTCCTCTATAGCCTCGTATGGCTGTATCTTCTCACCAAACTCCTCAGCGCTCACCAACCCTCACCTCCACACCTAGTTTCTTCCCAAGCTCTACTATTCTTGAAAATACCTGGTCAAAATGCTCGGGGAGCTTTCTAGGGTCAAGCCCTCTGCTCAGGATCTCTGAGAACTGCCTCTTAAACGCCTCGGGATCGTTTGACGAGAGCTGTTCAGCGTACCTAGCTATATCCTCACCCCTGATCCTCTCCCAACTCGGGATCATATCCTCATCCACAGGGATCTTAAGCCCGGCATCGATAGCGCCCTTAACAACAGCATAGATCCTAGAGCCTCTAACACTCGCGTGAAGCCCTATATCTAGCACTGCTTCCTCAACACCCATCAGCCTTGCCTTGATACCGAGGAGAAGCCCTGCTAGATAGGCTGCGGGTGTGCTCTTACCACCCCCCATCCAGCCTAGCTTTTTAATAAGCTCTGAGGTGTTGGTTGCTGCCAGGGTTATATCGCCTATAGGGGTTGGTCTGATGATCTGTACTGTTATGTATCTATTGCTCCTTCTAACAACAAGTCTAGTGGCTCTCGAGAGTACATAGGTATATCTCTTATAATAGTTAGTCTTACCCTCCCTCTTCCTTCTCCTTGTAACCCTATATGTTGGTCCCCTAGCCATGCTATCGACCCTCCTTGATAACACCTATCGATTTGAGGTACATCTTGAGAGAAGATATATCGTGAAACGCTCCTCCCTTAATCTTCCTATAGAGGGATCTATAGAGCTTTGTATCTATAACGCCCTTCTCTCTGAGCAGCTTTATATAGATCCTCATCCTCCTAACCCTATTGATCCAGTCCCTCTTCTTATCAAGCCTAGCCCCAGCATTACCTTTCCTACTACCATGTCCTCTCCTCCTACCCTTCTTCCTCTTCTCGTGGAGAACCTTATACCTACCCCTACTATTCCTCGAAGGATCTATGGCGTATATGGCTCCATCTTCTATAAGAGCTTTAATCTCATCCCTCCTGAAGGCTTTCTCTATATCCTCAAGCCTCTCAGGATCGAATCTAATGTTATTAACACCAACGCCCAGGATATCTGCCGCAAGCCTCTTCTGGAGAGAAAGGTCTGGCATAAGGCTCACCCGTTAGCCACCTTAAAGCCTCTCTCAACAGCTATTTTAAGCACCTCGCTCCTCTTTCTAGAGCCGAGGGTTGATGCTATATAGATAATGTGCCTCTTTGGATCAAGACCCTCTAGATCCTTAGGATTAGCTATAACAACAGGCTCCAGACCGCTTGGGTGAAGCCCCCTAATACTGCTAGGAGTTCTATAACCAACCTCGGCTATCGGCGGGTAGCCCTTGATCCTTAGTCTCATCTTGTTATCCTTACCCTTAGGCTTAACCCACTTCAGGTTGTTCTCGAATTTGGGGAACTTCCACCAAAGTGTTCTCAGAAACTCTACCCTCTTTTTACCACCAACCCTCTCCTGGATCTTTCTAAGCCTCTTCAGCTCCGAGAGGATCTCATTCCTTCTCCTCATAATATCCTCAAGACTAAGACTCTCAACAGGACTCTGGCTCTCAGCGGAGCTCACGATCCTATCACCTCCTTCTTATATATATAGATCCCGTCGACAAAGATCCTTCTATCCTTATCGCCAACACTGGTGGCTGACTCTATATTGGCTGCTGTTTGTGCAACCGCCTCTAGATCGGCGCCCTCAACTATTATATCCCTATCCTTCACACTAACCTTCACACCGGGAAGGATCCTTGCCACCTTTACATCCTGCCCCCCGAGGAATCTTGTTATAATAACCCTATCCTTCTCCACACTAACACCTATTGAGAAGTGGGTGAATACGATCTTTAGATAATACCTATACCCCCTGGTCACCCCGGTTATCATGTTCCTTATATGGGATGCCACAGTATATACAAGAGATCTTTCCCTCGAGCTCCCCATATAGCTTTTCACAACAATCTCGCCATCTTCTAGCGAGATAGAAACCCTTCTAGCATGAGAAAAATCCCTTGAAACCTCTCCCTTAGGACCCTTAACCCTTACTAGCTTACCATCTATACTGACCTCAACGCCCTCTGGTACTGCGACCCTTTCTTCGAGCCTAACAAACCTAGCTGTCCTGCCGCCCACATTCTGTCACCTCAGTATACATATGCTATGGCAACACCACCTATCCTGCTCTCAAGAGCCTCTCTATGGCTTATAACACCCTTTGTCGAGGTGCTTATAATAATAATCCCTATGTCTCTTGATGGTAGGTATCTCCTTATATGGGGAGGCATCTTGAGCAGATCCCTATAGCTCACGGGATATCTAGGCTTTATAGCCCCGGCTTTGTTTATCCTCCCAAGCAACTGGATCTTTATCTTACCCCACCTGCCATCATCTATATATTCAAACTCCCCTATGTAGGCATATCTCTGCATAACCCTGAGTGTTGATGCTATCAGCTTAGATGCTGGGTATACAACAACCTCGGTCTTGCTCCTAGCCTCGGCGTTTGTTATTGCTGTGAGTGCATTGGCTAGAGGATCCAGGACAACCATAATTACCACCTACATATAGATCCTAAAACCTATGGATCTAGCAACTTCTCTGAAGCACTGCCTGCAAAGATATATGCCGTATTTCTGGATAACAGCATCTCTCGATCCGCATCTCCTGCAAATCTGAACGCCTCTCCCCATTTTTCTCTCAAACCTAGGCCTATACTTGCCCATTCCACTCAGCCCCAGCTACTATGGTACTATATTAACGTTGTATTTAAGTGCTATAAACACCATGGCTTCCTCTTTAGACACCCTATGCCTTCTAGGTATACTCGATCTAGCCCTATGTCTCCTCATAACCCTATAGCCCTTTCTCTCCATTGTTATAGCAACATCCATGCCAAAGATACCTATCTCGGCATCATACTTAGCCCCAGGGAGGACTAGGTATTCCTTCAGACCTATCGATAGATTGCCATTCTCATCAAAGCTCGAAGCCTTAACCCTCATCCCAATCCCTTCGAAAACCTTTTTTAGAAAATCCTCAGCATCCCTCCTCCTCAGAGTAACCATAGCTGCTATGTTCTCACCCCTTCTAACACCAAACTCCCTAATACTCCTCTTAGCAGCCCTGGGGACAGGCTTTCTACCAGTGAGCCTCTCTAGGAGCTGTATAGCTTTCTGGAGCCTCTCACCACTCTCACCAACCCCTATGTTTACCGTGACCTTTGCTATGTAGGGCATCCTCATTGGGTTTGATTTCCAGGATTCCAGGATCTCCTGCACCCTCTCCCTCGGGATGATCTTGTAGATACTCTCTGGAATAGATTCTAGTCTTAGCTCCCCCTCACTCATCTCCCGAGAACCTCCTTTGGTAGCGATATGACGGGCTTATCCTTACCTATAACAAAGATCTTGTCTGCTGTTGTCTGGAAAACATGGCCCGAGGGATCTTCAAGACTCACTATAGTTCTATGCCTCCTCATACCCTTAGTGATCTTAACCACCCTACCAACCCTGCCCACGTTCTTACCACCAATTATTATAGCTAGCGATCCCTCCTCGAATGGTATGTGCTCCACTATCTTTTTCTCAGGGATCGTTATCACAACGGTATCCATAGTGTTATATAGATCCTCGTCAGCCTTCCTCGGATCAGAAACCCTTACTAGAACGTTATAGCCCCCGTATAGGTTGAGCTGTATATGTCCTCCCTTAACAGTAGTCTTGTTCTCAATCCTGAGGGGCTTTATACCGGCCTCTTGCCTCTCTATCGGGTGGAGCTTCATATAGACAGTGGGGTATGGGATAACCCTATAGATCTCGCCAGTCCTTGTTATCTCAACCACGTCCATGAAGCCCACGGGGAACTTGTAGTTCTTTCTAATAACACCGTCTATCTTGATAGCACCCTCATTAATGATCTTGATAGCCTCTCTAGACGTTAGGGCTATCTTGAGCATATCTCTCAAAACCAGGATGAGAGGTACCGAGGTCTCTAGCGAGTGCGGCCCGGGAGAGGACTTGACAACCCATTTATACTCCTTCCTAAGGATCGGGTAGAACCAGGGTGCTGCAAGCCTCTTCAGATGCCTTGAACCGCCCATGCTACCCATGCTATCCACCCTCCTTGGTCTTCTTAGCCCTCCTCTCTATAATCTTCTTCCTGACATCGTCTATCTCACCTAGCTTTGTTATCATAACCTTGGAGGCATGTATCATGTAATAAACAGGGGTTCCATCAGCCTTCTTGATCGTAACGCCTTCCACACCCACCCTAGATCTCCTAAGATCCACTTCAACCACCTTACCCTCATGACCCTTCCAATCACCCCTAAGGATAACCACGGTATCTCCTGCCCTTACCGGGAGTCTTTTAACACCGTGCTCTCTAGCGAGATCCTCGCTTAGCATTGCATTGAGGAACCTCCACCTAGCATGTAGAGGAGCCTTGGCGAGAGCCTTTCTCTGCTTTCCTGGTTTACTAGATCTTGTGAGCACCATATTCCCACCCTATATAATAATTGTGGCTAGGTTTGCTATAGCAGACCATCTCTCAGCAGCCTCCCTAGCAACAGGCCCTCTAATCTCTGTTGCCTTTGGAGTACCCTCTGGTGTCACTATAACTACAGCATTATCCTCAAAAGCAACCCTTGTCCCGTCGGGTCTTCTATAGGGCTTTCTCTGTCTAACAACGATCCCGTAGAACACCTGCCCAACAGTATCGGGAGATCCTCTCTTAACGGTGATCGTTACCAGATCGCCTACGGAGGCGAAGGGCTGTCTCCTAAGCCTTGTCTTAACCTCCGGGACACCTATAACCATAGCGATCTTGGCACCACTGTTATCAGCAACAACAACCTTGCTACCCGTAACAAGGCCTGGAGTTATCCTCCTCCTAGGATGCGCAGCCCTAGATCTAAGTGTCTTCTTACCCATCCTAGCCACCCCTCTTTATAACACCAAGAACCACAAATGAGACGCTTTTAGCCAGAGGTCTTGTCTCTCCTATCAATACAACATCACCCGGTTTTGCCCCAATACATGGCGGGTTATGGGCGTGGATCCTGCTCCTCCTCCTCTCATACCTCTTAAACTTGCTACTATATTTAAGATACTCCCTCTCAACGGTAACAGTTCTCGTCATCCTCGACTTAACCACAACACCCTCTAGTATTAACCCCCTAACACTAACGCTACCATGCCAGGGGCACTTATCATCGGTACAACTACTCTTCGGAGGCTCTAGCCCTGGATATGTTATACCTATATTTCTAACCTTACCCGTAGCGCTCATCATGATCACCTCTTCTTAAGAACCATCCTAACCCTATCCTCAGGCCTTCCGAGAAGCATATCGCCATCTATATCCACAACCTCTCCCGTTTCGGGGATTTTAAAGCGATATCTAGTCCCGCTCTTAAAGGTAACCACCTCTCTCCCCCCAACCCTTATCTCTATAGTCTTCATAGTCTCGTTAACAACCATCCCCTCAACACCCTCGATACCAGGATCTATTGATGATACAACCCTAACCGGGAGGCCTAGGATCTCGTGGTATCTAAGATTGCTTCCCCTTCTCTTCACCCTCACCACCCTTCTCCTTTCCCCTTACTATGCCGAGCTCCTCCTCCCTCAATATGGTGAGTATTCTAGCAATATTCTTCCTAGTGATCTTTATCTTGTGAGGCTTATCAAGAGTCCCCATGGTAGCCTGGGTTCTGAGCTTGGTGAGCTCCACCACTAGATCTTGGAGCGTTCTCAGCTTCTCCTCCCTAGACATAGACCTGATCTCGTCTGGACTAAGGCTCACTAACCACCACCTCCAGAACCTCCAGGACTACCACCAGGCTGGGTCTCTGTACTAGCTGGACTAGCTGGCTGGGCTGGAGCAGCTGCCTGGGGTTGTTGCACGACCTCTATATAGTCAGCCGGTCTTCCAGGCCTTACTATAATCACCTCTATACCATATATACCTGGTATTAAAAGCACGTTCGCCACAGCCCTGTCAACTAGGTAGTTGATCTGGTCACCGCTCCTATATATCTTCCCAGCCCTGAGCTTCTCAAACTTAGCCCTCTCCGAGGTGAGCTTACCACTCACAACAACCTCGGCACCGAGAGCCCCTGCAGCCATGATCCTTCTTAGTGTTATGAAAGCAGCCCTTCTAAAGTGAAAGCCCTTCTCGAGAGCCACTGCTAGTCTCGATGCCATAACCCTTGCGTTTAGCTCGGGGTTCTCAACACCCATTATTGTTATCTGTGGGTTCTCTATACCGAAGTGCTTCTCGAAAACTGTTTGGAGCTTTTTAATAACCTCACCCCTCCTCCCGATCAGTATGGCCGGTCTATCAGCGTATATAATGATCCTTGTTCCGAGGGGTGTTTTGGTTATCTCAACACCAGCATAGCCAGCTCTAAAGAATACGGATGAGAGGTACTCGTCGACCTTTGTCCTCAGAATACCGAGCTCGAGGAAATACCTCTTCTTAGAAAACTTTGTCGAGAAGCTAGCCCACCTCCTTCACAATAACTTCGAAATTAGTTGTTGTAGAAAACCAAGGCGTAGCCCTGCCAAAAGCCCTTGGCATGTATCTCTTCAAATACCTACCCTTATGGGCTGCTGCATGCACTATAACAAGCTTCTCGGGATCCATACCCTGGTTCTCCGCATTACTCCTAGCATTCCTCAGAACCTTTAGAATATATCTAGCAGCCTTGACAGGATATCTACCAACAGGTGTTTTCCACTCCTGGAAATGGGCGTTAACACCCCTCCTATGGGCTATCTGCTTCCTATGCCTTGTATAGGGTACAGGGGCTTCTTTCCTAACAACCTTTTCGAGATACGCTATGGCATCATCGAGCTTCATACCCTTTATAACCTTAGCTATCTCCACACTCTCTTTAAG
>Ga0101942_100390_pt1 | contig 17953 bp, 8 predicted proteins | sample DewCreD2012metaG_4_FD_75243 | JGI IMG/M metagenome (GOLD analysis project Ga0101942, IMG submission 75243) | Hot spring sediment bacterial and archeal communities from British Columbia, Canada, to study Microbial Dark Matter (Phase II) - Dewar... ...
GGGGAGTGAGCCTATACATGCGCTGATGCTCGCCGAAGAAGCGCACGAAGTTCTCGCTGCCGCCGAGGAATCGAGAGACGAGGGAGACGTCCAGCGTCGTGAACGTCCCATGCGTCGGGTCGAAGGGATTGTCGCGCGAGTCGCGCACGAAGGACACCGAGAGCCGACCGAGTTGAACCGTCGTATCCTCCCTCCGCAGCTCTTCGGGCTCGGTCACGTTCGAGATGATCACATTGCTGAACGTGTAGCGGAAGAGGAAGGAACGGCGCGGTCCCATGGGCTTCTCCACTTGGGCCAGGACGCTCAAGCGACTCGCATCGAAAGCGACTTCTTCCTGCCGTTGGAAGAGGACGGAGGCGAGCGAGGAGAGGTCCGTGCCGAAGAGTTTCGGATCGGTGAACGAGAGTTGTCCCGTTTGCTCGCGGCGACTCGCGCGGAGGCGAAACGCGGCCGTGCGGAGTTGGCCGAGGAAGTTCGTATCGGAGAGCTCGAAGAGGCCGCGCGGCCCGTCATCGGTGCGGAAGCCGAAACCGTAGGTCATCTGATAGCGCGGGGCCTCGTCCACCTCGATGCGCACGTCGCGAACGGCGTGCGATTGGGGATCGGCTTCGACCGGCTCCGTCGTGATGGAGACGTGGCGGAAGGCGCCGGTGCCGTACAGGCGCTCCTCGCTGCGCGCCAGTTCGGTGGGGCGCAGCCATTCCCCCTCGCGGAAGCTCAGGTATCGCCGGATCGCGCGATCGCGGGTGATGCGGTTCCCGCGAATGTGGAGCGCGCCGATCCGAAGCGGCTCGCCCTCCTGGATGCGGAGCGTCACGGTGACGCGATGGGCGTCATCCTCGCGAATGAGGGGAGTGATCGTCGCCTCGGCGTAGCCTCGATCGGCATAAGCTTCCGTGAGGCGCGCGATGGCCTCGCGCACGTGCGCTTCGACGAAGGGGGAGCCGATCTGCAGCCCGCTCGCGCGCACCAGCTCTTCGGGGGAGAAAGCGCGCGCGCCTTCGATCTGGACTCGCGCGAGCGTCAGGCGCGGCCCCTCATCCACGACGTAGATGATGATGAGGTCTTCCTTGGTCAGGCTGACGGCCAGGCGCGCGGCGACCACGCGTGCGCGCGCATATCCCCGTTCACGCAGGGCTTCGACGATGGCTTGTTGATCGCGCTGCATGAGCTGGCGGCTGGTGAGGCCGCGTCCCCACAGCCCGCCGAGGATCGAGCCCAATCGCGGTCGAAGCGCCTCGATGGTGATGGCCGATGTCCCCTCCAGGCGAATCGCGCGAAGCGCGTATCGCCGCCCGCGTTGAACCTCGTATCGGATGTGAACCCGGCCTTCCTCGTCCACGCGCGTCACCTTCACCTCGGCGAAGAAATATCCCTGACGCTGGACGTGATCGAGGAGATTCACGCGTCCTTCCTCCAGGGTCGCCTCGTCCAATCCTCCTTGGCGAAGGATCGGCAGAAGCTGCTGCCGCTGCTCTCTGGAGAGGGGAATCCCTTCGACCTCGACCTCGACCAGCGGGCCGGATTCAACGGCGATCTCCACGGCGACGGCATTCTCACCCTCCACGCGCTCAAGACGCGGAGGGGAGATGCGTGGCGCCAGATATCCGCGTCGAAGATGCCACTCGCGGATCTGCTGCAGGTCGTTTTGCAGGCGCAGCGCATCGAAGGGCGCGCCGGGTTTACTCCCTAAGTGCGCGAGCAGCTCTTTGCGGTCGAGCTTCACATCGCCGGTGATCCGCACTTCGGCCAAGCGCGCGGGTGGACCCGGAACGATGCGAAAGAGCAGATGAGCCGTCCGCCCCTCATCGGCGAGGGTCACTTCTGGAGCGACTTCGCAATCGAAGAATCCGAGGCCGTGATAGAACTCGACGATCTCTTCGGCTGCGCGAGCCAGGAGCGCTTCGGTGAAGCGCGCGCCGGGAGCGAGTTCGCCAAGCCGGAGCAAGAGGCGAGACTGGAGTTCGGGATCCGCGCCTTGGAAGCTCACCCGCCCGATGCGCGGTTGTGGGGAGATACGGAATCGCAGTCGAACGCCCGGCGGCATCTCCTCCGCCTCGACGATGACATTGGAGGCCAGGGCCGCTTCATAAAGGGCGAGGATCGCGCGGCGCACGTCCGCCAGACGCAGCGGATCGCCGACGCGCAACGGCAGAGCGCGCATCAGCTCATCCTGAGGATCGGCGACGGGCTTCTCGTTCACAAGCAGTTCGATGCGGGCGATGGGCTTCCCCTGAAGGGAAGCGAGCGCCATCGGCTCACCTTGCGCGCGCAGGAGGCTGGGCAGAAGGAGCGCGAGGACACCGCTGAGGAGGGGGGCGCAGAAGGCTCGAAGACGCGAGAGAAAGGGAGTTCGCGTCCGAGCGGCGGGGACGTCGAGGAGTCGCGGCGGAATTCCCGCGAGCGCGAGCTGTGCGGCCGATCGCTCGATTCGCCCCATCCTCGTTCAGAAGCGCTTTCGGATCCGCAGATCGAAGCTGAAGTTCCCGTCCTGGTCGCGCGTCCCCACGAGCGAGAAGCGATCGCTCAAGCGATACTCGACGATGATGACCTGCTCTTGTGGGCCCGAGAGGTTCGTCGCGTAGAGGATGGAGAGGTTACGGTTGATCTGTCGCCCGATGGTGAGACGCGCCGTCGGATCGGATCCTCGGCCGACGATCAGCGGATCGATCTGGAAGCGGTTGATGCCGAAGATCTTCCCCGTGAACTCCTCGGCGCGGTGCGTCAGCTCTCCGATGAGCAAGTTGGCGGCCGTCCCCAATCCGGCCGACAGCGTCGTCGGTGACGCGGCGCGCTGCGAGAGATCGCCCGTCGCGATCAGCGAGAGGATTTGTTCCAGCGGCAGCGCCGGTTCCGAGCGCAGCGTCGTCTGGAAGCGGTCGAACGTCCCGAGAAATCCGACGATCACGCGATAGCCGGCGATGTCGCTCTCCGCTTCGAGCTGGAAGCGGGGCGCGCCCGAGGCCGTTCCATCGCGGGGGAAATCAATCCGCCCGCGCGTGATCTGATACTCGCGATGACGAAAGCGCACGACGCCGCTTGTGACGATCACGCTCCCGGAGATGCGCGGATCGGTGAGCGTCCCTCCCACGTGCAGCGAAGCGCTTCCCACGGCATCGGCGAGATTGTTCCGGACGACGAGCGTGTCCAACGCCTGGACGCGGATGTCGAGCGAGAGCGGCGGTCGGATCGGCACCTCGGGGAGCGAGACGCGCGGTCGCTCGCCCGCTTGAGCGAGAATGAGTTGGGCGAGGTCCACGTCCTGCGTGTATTCGGAGCGGCGCACGGTGATCGTGCCCGAGAGGATTTGCAACTGGCGATTCCCCTGCAGCGTGAGCACCCCATCCACGATGGAACGAAGTCCACGGGGATACGTGAGGACGACGGCTTCGCTGCGAATGGCGATCCGCCATTGGTCGGCGCGGAGGTTCCTGAGCAAAAGCCCGCCGCTCACGGTCACATCGCCCCCATTCGCTTGGGCGCGCAAGTTCTCGATCAGGGCTTGCGAGGCCGTGAACCGAATGCGCCCTTGCCCGTGGGTGAGCGCGACCGGCCAATCGAGCACGCGCAGGGCGAGGTCCTCGATCTCCATCAAACCGCTCAATCGCGGCTCCTCAAATGACCCTCGGAGGGAAGCGCGAATCATCGCTCGCCCGGAGGCGAACAGACCGGGATACAGGCCGCGTAAGAGACGCAGGTCCACCGATCCGTTCACATCCAACTCGTGGCCGCTGCGGGAGCGTCCGCCGAGGACTTCGCCGAGATCTATCGTGCCGCTCAGGTCCAGGCTCGTGTTCTCGCCGACCAAAGCGACGGGCTCGATCTTGAGCGTTTGGCCCCGCAGGTGCAAGGCGAACGGTCGGCGCGCCTGAAGGGCATATTCGTTGATGGCGAGGTTCAAGCTCGAGAGGGTGAGCGTCGCGCGCACGTCCGTCGCGAGGTCCGCCTGTGGCCGAGCGCCCGTGCGAGCGTCGCGCGCTCCGAGCGGCCATTCCAGATGCAGCGCTCCGCTCATCGCGCCGCGCCATTCCGAGAGCCGTCGGGCGAGACGGAAATACGGGGTCAGCGACAGCTCTTCGAATCGCGCGCGCACGTCAAGGGTGAGCGCGGGATCCGTGAGATCGAGCGTGCCCAGAAGCGTCTGCGTCTGTCCAAATAGCGTGGCCGTGATGGGGATCAGCAGATGTCCCTCGCGCGTCTTCAGCTCGGCCACGATCTCTCCGGCCGGACGGCCGGCGATCGAGAACTCACGCACGCGAAGCTCGCCGGAGAGGCGAGGCTCCGAGATCGTGCCCTCTCCCGAGAGGGCGAGAGCGAGACGCCCCCCGATGTCCAACGTTCGCCCCATCGTCCTGCGCAATAAGGCCGCCAGATCCACGTCCTCCGCGCGCATCCGAAGCGCATACGCGCCGTCATCGGTGCGCAACGATCCGGAGAGCGTCATCGTCCCGAAGCCGAGATCGAGTCGAACGTCATGAATCTCGTAGTGAGGGGGAGCGAGGCGGAAGGACCCGGCGAGGCGACGAAACGGCGCCGGCCGTTCCAACAGAAAGAGCGTTCCATCCTCCAGCGTGAGCCGCGCCGTCCCCGTTGGGATTCCGGGCAGACCCGAGAGCGCGATCTCGCCCGAGAGTTTCCCGGAGAGCGGGAGGTCGAGATTCACGGCCTTCAGCCAGTGCTCGAGGTTCACGCGTTGGAGTCGGCCGCGCACGGCGAAGCCGTTCTCCGAGGTCGTCTCGAGCGCCAACTCCGCCTGTGCGCCCGTCTCCCAGATGGCGCGTGCCTCCTCGATCTGCCATTGTCCTCGCGCATAGGCGAAACGCGCGCGCAGCGAGCGGATGCGTTCTCCGGCCATCGAGAGTCCGCTCATCTCTCCTTCACCGGAGATCGCATACTCATTCCCGCGTCTCATGAGGCGAAGATGATAGTCGGCCGTTCCGGAGAGCTGCGGGACGAGCCCATGCGTCAACGTGCGCAGCCGATAGCCATACGCTTCGAGCAGCCGCTGTTGCTCGGACATCTCCTCCGAATGCACGCGGAAGGTGAGATCGAGATCACCCCGCCAACGCACGATGCCTGAGACGATCGCCATCGAGCGACCGATATTGAGCGCGGAGGATTTCACCACGAGCGCTTGAGGCGATACGGTCATTTCGAGCGTGCCGCGGACCGGGAGCGAATCGGCCGTTGGAGCCCCTGGCGGTGTGATCCTCACCGCGAACGCGCCCGAAGCGCGCGTGACGGCCAGTTCCGGCCATCGGACCGTGAGGGTCCCCTGCGCCGTGCCCTGCAGAGGGAGCGCGCGGGAGGAGAGATGGGCGGCGAGATCTCGAACGCTCACGCCATCGAAACGCAGATGGGCTTCCGACTCTCCGGAGAAGCGAACGTGAGCGTATCCGCGCGCGCGTCCGCCGAGCAGTCGCACGTCGAGGTCTTCGATGAGTGCGCGCTCTGGTCCCAGACGCACGTGAGCGCGAACGTCTTCGACAGGGAGGGGGCCGATCATCGTCGCGCGTCCACCCATCGTGCCGGCGAAGAACCAACCGGCCGGCCCCGGAGACGTCCCCGTCACGGAGACATCGCGCGCGCGGAAGAATGCCGCCGCGAGCGCATCCGCCTTCAAAGTGGCGAGGAAGCGCGCGCCACGACGTCAAGCCGGTAAGCGCGCCCTTGGCCGCGCATGCGCCCTCGAACGGCGAGATCCCCGGAGAGCGCGATCGGCAACGGCCAATTCGCCGCCACGCGATCCAGGTGCAGAAGCACATCGAGCGCGAGATCATACTGGGGATTCGTCCATCCGCGAATCGTCCCGGCCAACAGCACATCGCCGACGTCGGCCGCGAGTCGAGCGCGCTCCAGCCGTACTCGGTCGCGGGCGATCTCCGCGCGCCACTCCAGATGCGCCCGTGCGATCGCCGCCTCGTCCAGAGCGACATCGAGCTGTCGAATCTCTCCCACGGCGCGCGGTGCCGGAGAGGCTGGCGCGAGCGAGAGGCGCACACCCTCGGCTTTGAGCCAGAGGCGATGCGGCTGGTCGTTTACGAAAAGGCGCCCTTCGGTGATCTGCACGCGCTCCACGCGGAGCGTGTAGGGCTTGGGGGCTCTCGGACGGCGCAACCAGGAGAGGTCAATGTCGGCGAAGTTCGGGCGTCCGCTCGGACCGATCGTGATGAAGATCTGCGGACGATCGAGCTGGAGATCGGCGATGGAGAAAGCACGGGCCAGGAGATCCTCGATCGTAAAGCGCGCGCTCACGCGAGAGATGCGAAGCAACGGATCGCGGTGTCGGCCAGGGAACAGGCGCACCTCGCGCAGCTCCACCGTGCCCCGCCAGAGCGAGACGCTCGCGTCCTGCAGTTCGATCCGAAGATGGAGTGGGCGCAACCGGTCATTGAACGCCCGTTCGAGGAACCGATCGAAGTGCGCGCTCCTCATCCAGAGGACGACACCAAGGGCAATGGCGACGAGCGCCCCGAAGCACGAGGCGATGCCGATGGTGATCTTCGCGCGTCTCATGCGTGATGGCTCGGCTTCACCGCATTGTGTTCAGAAGCGGCATCGGCCTGCGACGTTGCTCGCGCCGCTCTCTCTCCCCGCGCCCCCTTCGGGAAAAGGGACGCCGATGCTCTCGGACCTCAAGGCCGGGGAGCATTCAGGCACCCGCTCGCCCCCTCTTCCGAGAGGGGGCGACATCAGCGCTCGATTCGGAGAGGGGGATCGTCTCGACGATCTCCAGGCCGAAGCCCGAGAGCGCGGCGAGCTTCTTCGGGTGGTTCGTGAGCAATCGCATGCGCCGGACGCCCAGGTCGTGGAGAATTTGGGCGCCGATGCCGTAGTCGCGCATGTCCCAGGAGGAGCTTCCGGGCACTGGAGGCGCCGCTGCCTCCGGCCTCGACGTCTCGCGAGGAGAAGCCGCCTGATGGCGAAGCAGTGAAGCGACAAGCTGTTCGCCCAAGTGCTCGCGCCGGATCAGATAGAGCAAGACGCCGCGCCCTTCTCGAGCGATCTGCTCCAGCGCGCGATGCAGTTCGGCGCCCGCCTCTTGAGCGCCGAAGACGTCGCCGAGGATCGAGAGCGTGTGGACTCGAACGAGGACCGGTTCATCGGGCGGGATCGTCCCTTTCACCAGTGCGAGGTGGATCTCTCCGTTGATGGGGTTCTCGTAGGCTGAGACGCGAAATTCGCCGTAGGGAGTCGTCAGCGAGGACTCGGCGCGCTTGCGCACCACCCGTTCGTGTTGCAGGCGGTAGCGAATGAGATCGGCCACGGTGACGATCTTCAGGCCAAAGCGGCGCGCGAAGGGGATGAGCTGCGGGAGCCGCGCCATCGTCCCATCACCGTTCATGATCTCGCAGATGACGCCGGCGGGCGTCAACCCCGCCAATCGCGCCAGGTCCACGGACGCTTCCGTCTGTCCGGCGCGCACGAGCACTCCGCCCTCGCGAGCGCGCAAGGGGAAGATGTGCCCGGGACGCACCAGGTCCGAAGGGCGCGTGCGCGGATCAATGGCCGTCAAGATCGTGCGCGCGCGATCGGCCGCCGAAATGCCCGTCGTGATCCCTTCGCGCGCATCAATGGAGACGCAGAAGGCCGTCTCAAACCGAGACGTGTTCTCCGGAGCTTGAAGCGGAAGATGCAATTGTTCGCACCGCTCGGGCGTGAGCGAGAGGCAGATGAGCCCTCGTCCATACTTGGCCATGAAATTGATGATCTCCGGCGTGACCTTCTCGGCCGCACAGCAGAGGTCGCCTTCGTTCTCGCGATCCTCATCGTCCACGAGGATGATCATGCGCCCTTGGCGAATCTCCTCGATGGCCTCCGGGATGGAGGCGAAAGGGGAAACGTCGCGTCGTCGGCGCCCGCTCATTCCATGTACCCCTCGGCTTTGAGTCGTTCGAGCGTCACTCCCGACGCTTTCGGCCGGAAGCGCGCGAGGATGGGTTCCACCATTCGCTCGACGTACTTGGCCAAAACGTCCACTTCGAGATTGACGCCCTCGCCCGGATGCAATTCCCGCAGGTTCGTCACCTGCAGCGTGTGGGGGATGATCGCCACCTCGAACCACGTCTCGCTCACGTCGGCGATCGTCAGGCTGATCCCGTCCACGGCGATCGAACCCTTCACGACGAGATACCGACGCAGGTCCGAGGGGAAGGCGAAGCGAAAGATCCAGGATTCCCCCTCCGGGCGACGTTCCAGAAAGCGCCCGATGCCGTCCACATGACCCTGAACGATATGCCCGCCAAGCCGGTCGCTCACCCGCAGCGCGCGTTCGAGATTCACCAGCCGTCCGGCGTGGAGTTGACCGAACGTCGTCCGACGAAGCGTCTCAGCCGAAAGGTGCGCGCGAAAGCCGTCGCGCTCGACTTCCGTCACCGTCAGGCATACGCCGTTGACGGCGATGCTCTCGCCGACGCGCAAGCCGTCCAAGACGGCGCGCGCGGCTACCTGTAGTTCTCCCCCCGCGCTCGTGAGCGCGAGACGGCGGATCCGCCCCGCCTCCTCGATCAACCCCGTGAACATGTCCGAGATCGTAAGCATACAGGATCGCTCCGAGACGGGGCAAGGCAGCATTCCGAGACCCCCGGCGCGCTCAATTTGCCTCCGCGCGCTCCTTCTCTCAAGCGATGCCCCTCTCGGTCGGCATGGGCGAACCTTCCACGTGGGGAACGTTCGCTCGGCAGACGAAATTCGAGGGCGACCTTTTCTTCAGCACCTGCGAAGAGGTCGAGGCGAGATTAAAGATCGGGGGTGGGATTTCCCATTATCTGCTGGACGCGCACGGTGTATGTCGAGCCGTCTGGACGGGGATGCCGGTGAAGCCCGAATACGAGGAGAAGATTCTTCGCCGAGATCATGCAGCGAGTGAGGCGGTATGCTCCGTGAGTCACTCCCGCCTCATGTGCAGCGTCGCGGGAGTTCTTGATCGTCTTCCTCACATGGCGTTAACCTTTGTCCGCGGAAGGAGGCGAACATGAGAGAATCCCGATCAGCACCTCCAATTTGGGGTCAGGAGTTGATCCCTGCCTTTCGGAGTGAGCGTTGGAGCTTCCGGTCATCTCATCGAGGGAGGAATCTTCTCGTCGGGCTCGTCGGAGGAGCGCTCATCATCGGTGGAGTTCTCCCCTGTTGGGGGCACTCTGCCGGTCGCGTTCACCTCCGGCAGCAAGAACACTCGCAGGCGGTACGAAAGGACAACCCTCGACAGAAGCCGAGCGAGTTGGGGGAAGAGCAAGGGGCCGAGGAGAAGAAAGGGGACGCCTTCCTGCTTGTGCAAGAAATCCTTGGGGAAGCCGAACGAATCGCCGATCCTCCACAGCGGTTGCGGATTCGCATCCAGGCGGCCGATCTCCTCTGGGCGCTCGATGAACGTGCCGGGCGTTCCCTGTTCGAGAGGGTGATGGGCGAGATCGCGCGCCTGGAGGTGAAAACCGGAAGCGAGAGAGGGCCGGCGAACATCGAGCCTCGGCGAGCGCTTTTTCGAGAACTCCTTCGCCGGGTGGTTCGGCGGGATGCGAGATTCGCCGAGCGTCTCATCGAGCGGTTCGAGGGAGAGGTCCAGCATTGGACGAGCGGGCTCACGCGGGAGGCATTGTATCAAGAGATGCTGGGGATATTGTGGGATGCGTCGGCGGGGGAAGCCTCGCGCGATGTCTCCCTTCTTGCGGACGTGGTGAGTCGAACGTTATCCCCGGGCCATGGGATTCCATCGGTAGTGAGCTTGCTTCTGACCTCGGCGGCGACGAGTTCTCCCGATGTGGGCGATACGCTCTTTCGGGTGGTTTTCTCCCGTTTCGCGACGTTGCCCGAAGATTCCGCTCTGGTTGTTCTCGGAGCGTATTTGAGTCGTCGCTTTCGGACGGCCGATTCGCTTGCGCCTCTGGAGCAGGAGGCGCGGGCGATTTTCGCGCGAGCTTTGGCTCGGGCCGAATCCCTCTGGCAGCAGGCGCGGGCCAATCCGGCGATAGCCCTCCAGCGCGAGACGCAGCGGTTTATTCAGTCTCTTAGCTCCGATTATCTTCCGCTCTTTCAGAGGTTCGAAGACCCCTCACGGGTGGCGCTGCTGACCATCTGCGCGCAGGCGCTCGCCCATGCGCTCCCGGTCGAGCAACGGCCCGCACGGCCAATGGGCGAGGCCGAGGGCACAGTCGAAGAGCAGATGCAAGAGATCGAGCGAGAGCCCGACGCCCGCATGCGAGATCGGCGCTTGCGTGAGCTGGCGCTCAAGAGTCCCGCCGACCAGGCTCGGAAAGTGGCCGAGAAGATCTCCAATCCCAAGATGCGGGAGACGACCTTGGAGGAGTTGAAGATTCGGCAAGTGATGGCGCAGGTGGCTCACCGGCAGCTTGAGGATGCCCAGCGGACGGCTGAAACTCTGGGCGATTTCGGGCTGCGATCGCGAGCATTCATCGAGATCGCCCGCACGTTTCTGAAAACCGGGCAGGAAGAACCCGGTCGAACCCTCCTGGAGAGAGCGTATCAAGAAGCCTTACGAGCGGCTCGAACAGCCCGACGCGCCGAATGTCTCTTTGAGATCGCTGGCCTCTATGCCCCTCTGGATTCGGCGCGAGCTTTCCACGTCCTGTTGGAAGCGAGCAAAGCGGCCGCTGAAGCGAAACCGGAAGAGCGTGTCACGGTGCGCGATGAAGCCTTTGGGGGAATCCTCTATGAGCCGGGGAAACTTTCGCTCACCTACCGGCCCGACGTGGATGACATAGACCTCCCTGCAGAACTCATGCTCCTTGCGCGGGAGGATTTCTACAGGATGCGGTCGGTCTCATGGAGCATTCGATCGCCGGTGTTGCGTTCTCGGTTCCTGCTCATTTTGGCACAGTGGCTTGTGGAAGAGGCCACAAGAGCGCGCAAGGGCGGTTGATCCTCAAATAGGGTCCTTTGCCGGGCGATCTCGGCGCCTCACCCCGGAATTCCGGAAAATCATGCTGCTTGCCCGTTGCTGCGTTCATGAGCATCGCCTCCCCTTCGCCTGAAAGGAGTTCGCGGGCAACTGCCTCGACTCGTCGAGTCGTTACCCAGCCCAGCGCTTGAAGCAAAAGATCGGCAGGATATGCTCCGATGATGCCGATCCGGTTACTCGCGCCAACTTTGCTCGTCGCCGTGTTCCAGGGGGATCGTCGGGATTGTAAGAAGCGGGACTCAGCACCGACTCATATTGCAAACTCATTCGTCCAGGAATCTCTCGTTTGACTTTTTCATGGTGACCGGTATAATTGGGGCCAAGGAGGGGGAGGTGAGGTTCGAGGATCTCAAACCACAGGCCATTGTCCGCGGGGTGCTTCCGGACTGCACCGTGACGGTGGTGAACGTCCAGTGGATCGGCCCCGACGTGCTGGAACTCACCTACAAAGACCCGACCGGCCGCGTGGGGAACGTTCTACTCTATCGCGACGACGAACCCCGCTTGGAGCTTGTAGAAGAGGGCCGACCGTGGAGCTTCGACGGGGGTAGGGGAGACAACTGGGGCGGCCTTGCTCATCAAGGAGCTCCGGGTCCTAGGCGTCCGGCGGTGGTTAGTGGCATGATTAGGTAGGTCTATTGCTCGGGGGTGAGCCGATGAGGGTCATCTACGAAGGATGCAAGCCGAAGCCCGACGTCCTCTCCGGTAAGCTCCGGGATGAGATGTTCGCGGCCAAGCTAGAGGACGTCGTGCTTGGCATAGCCGATCCCGTTTACCAGGACCCCGATATCTTCTTTGCCAATACTCACCCCGCCCGCGGGCTCCGGGCCCTCCTCCAGGAGGCCCTGGGGCGCGCCACGGGGAAGAAGCCGGCATCGAGGCCCGTGATCCGGCTCGAGACGGCTTTCGGGGGCGGCAAGACGCATAGCCTGATCGCCCTGTATCACCTGGCTACAGGAGCGCGACCGGAAGACGTAGACCGCTATGTGGACCCCAAGCTGCTTCCCGATGAGCCGATCCGCGTCGCGGCCGCCGTGGGTAGCGCCCTGGACCCTGCCTCTGGGGTGGCGCATGACGACGCCATCACCTGGACGGTCTGGGGCGAGCTTGCCTATCAACTCGGTGCCTATGACGTAGTCCGTGTCAACGACCAGAATCGGACGGCGCCCGGAACGCACACCCTGAAGCGCGTCTTCGGGGATCGGCCGACGATCGTCCTCCTCGACGAGCTTGCGCGCTACCTGACTGTGGCTTCTGGCTATCGTGTAGAAACCAAGACCCTTGCTGACCAGACCGTAGCCTTTCTCATGGCCTTGCTCGAGGTGGCCACGGCAGCCAAGCAGCTCGTCGTTGTGTACACCCTGGCATCTTCGCAGGACGCATTCGCCGAGGAGACCGAAACCGTCCGGGCCCTGTTGGAGAGCAAGGCGGTCTCGGCGCGCATCGAGCATGTGATCACTCCCACCGAGGAGGACGAAATCGCGGCCATCCTCCACCACCGCCTCTTTGACCGCGTGGACCTCTCGGTCGCTGAGGAGGTGGCCGCTGCGTACCACAAGGCCCTGGCCCGAGAGATCGACCGAGGCGGCGACCTTCCCTCGAATGCCGGGACTGCAGGCTACGCGGCTGACATCCGCAGAGCGTACCCCTTCCACCCGGAGCTACTGCGGGCGCTGAACGAGAAGGTCGCTACCATCCCCAACTTCCAGCGGACCCGCGGCGCCCTCAGACTCCTGGCCCGGGTGGTCCACCGGCTCTGGGACCAGAAGCCTCCCGATGTTTACCTGATCCACCCTCATCACGTCGATCTGTCGGACGAAGAGATCCTCGACGACCTCACCAGCCGGCTCGACCGCCCCGCCTACCGCTCGGTCGCCGAGGCGGACATTGCGAATCCCATGGCCGGAGCAAAGGCTCACGCCGCGGTGGTCGACGAGGATCTGATCCGGGCCGGTCGGCCGCCTTACGGGACGCGCATCGCGACCGTTGCCTTCCTCCACTCCCTGGTCCGGGGCGTGGGCGCCGGGCTTGGGCCTGCAGAAGCGAAGCTTGCCGTCTTCTCGCCGGGGGACGACCTGGGCCTGATCGAGCGCCAGCTCGAGCGGTTGCTTGAGAGCTGCTGGTACCTTGACCTTGCCGGGAACCGCCTCCGGTTCTCGACCGAGCCCTCGCTCGTGAAGGTCGTGGCCGATGAGACGCAGCTCGTAGGCATCAGCGCCGCTAAGTCCGAGCTTGAACGGAGGATCCGGGGAATCTGGCGGAGGGGGACCTTCGACCCGGTGTTCTTCCCGACTGAGCCCTCAGACGTGGAGGACACCTTTGAGCGGACCAGGTTGGTGATTATGCACTTCGACGCGGTCCGGGTGCCTGCGGATTGCGAGGCTCCGCCTGAGCTCATCGTTAAGATCTCCGAGCGAGCCGGGGCCAAGTATGACTTCCGTCGGTTTCGCAACAACGTGTTGTTCCTCGTTGCCGACGAGGGGCAGGTCGATCGCGCGGTGGAGGTCGCCCGCCGTCACCTCGCGCTGCAACGGCTCCGCGGGGACCCGGCCCGACTCGCGGACTTCCCCCGCGAGCAGCAGGAACGTCTCAACGGGATGGCGCAACAGTCCGAGCTCGAGCTCCGCGTGGCAATCACGCGAATGTACCGGCACCTGTACTACCCGGATCCGGGGGCGCCAAAGGCCCACGGGCAGCTTGCACATTCGCTACTCCCGGCCCAGGACCAGGGGGAGGTGGAACGGGACCAGTCTGAGGTCGTGCTCCGAGTCCTCCGGGACCTCAAGCGTGTGCTTACCGCCGACGACCCGCCCTTGGCGCCAAAGTTTGTGCGCGAGCGGGCCTGGCCAGGGGGCGAGCGGGCCACGACCCTCCAGCTCCGCCAGGAGTTCGCCTCCAGGCTCGCCCTCCCGATCCTCCTTGACCTGAACAAGCTGAAGGAGGCAGTGAAGAACGGCATCCGCCAAGGGCTCTGGCTGTACTTCGACCCGCGCCGAGGCTGCGCGTGGTCCAGGGAGTCGACGACGACCCCTCTCGTCGAGATCTCTAGCGACGTGGAGCTCATTCTCCCCGAAGTGGCCGCCGGCGTGCCAATCTGCGACCTCCCCAGCGAGGAGGTGCGCAGGAGCGAGGAGGAGACATGTCCGGTTTGCCACCGCCTGGTGGGCCGCTGCATCTGCGGAATCCGAGAGAGGTCGCAGGTGCTGCTAGAGATCGCGGCTGAGGGGTTAGCAGCCCAGGTATTCCAGGCTCTCCTCGACCAGGCACAGGATCGGAAGGTGCGCGCGGTCGCCTCCCTCTCCCTCGAGGTCCAAGGGAGCAAGGCGGAGTTCCTTCGCGACCTCAGGGCAATGGCCCTGGCGGTCCCCCAGCTCCCCAAGGCGACGGTCTCCGTCGATGCGTACGCGGCGCTCGACCTCGAGGACGGGACGCAGTTCGAATTCCGTTACAAGGGGCCGTGGAATCGTTACCGCGGGTTCCATGACCTGCTCCAGAAGGTGAAGGAAGACGAGCTGCGGGATGCAACCGGCCGGCTCGAGCTCCGGCTGGACTTCGACGGCGGACTCGAAGTCGGCGGGCGGGACCTCTCGACGATCCGGGACATCTTCGTTCAGCTCGACCCGGGCGGGATGAAGCTCCGGGCCGTGCCGAAGGAGGAAGGGTGATGGCGGAGGGAGTCTTCGAACTCCGGGTGGTGCCGGAGGGCGAAGCAGGGCTGCGGATCGAGCTCTACCAGGAGCAGAACGGCTCGTCCAAGCCGCGGCGGGTAGTCTCGGCCCGAGGGTTTCAGCTCCAGGCCGTTGCCGATCACCTGCTCGATGCCCTGCGCAGCGCCGGGTACCGTCCCTCGGACCTGCGCAGGACCCGGCGGAAGCCGCTCCGTCTACCCGAGGAGGCCGGCGTCCGGCTCGCCCTGGTGCTCCTCGCCACCAGGCCCCTCCGGAAGATCCGCCGGATCGAGGAAATATCGGCCGCCGTGCGGGCGATGAGCCCTGAGGAGGCCTACTACTGGTTTGCCAAGTGCACCGACCCGGACCACGGGCTCCGCGCCCAGCGGGCCTTCCGGGACCTGTGGAGCGACCGGTGAAGGAGCAGGCAGTAACCCCGACGATCCCCGAAGCGGAGTAGGTCGTGCGCTGGGTGGAGCGGTCTATAACGGGAGGCAAACGGTCATGAGGAAGGCTGATCTGAAGATCCACGATCGATTTGAGAACGACCTTAAGCAAATCTGCGAGCGGCTGGAGCGTTTGGAGAAACTGATCAAGTGGGAGGCGCATCGGAGGCTCATTCCCGAGCCGAAGCCGCAGAGCGACCTCACGTGGCTGTTCGAAGCCGTGTGCACAGCGGTGTATGCCCGGTGGGTGGCATTTACCCAGGAACTGTTCGTGGGACTGCTGAACCGGGATGCCTCGAAGTTGCGAACGGCCCTGAGTCCGAAGCCCCCCAAGCACCTTCCCGTGGAGACCGTTGAAGCGCTGCTCACATGGCAGAAGAACTTCCCGACGGACCCAGATGATCTGAGAGGCTTAGCCAAGGAAATTCTGGCCGTCAACCCATTTGATCGACTCTTGGATGCCCACTGGCGGGCCATCCAGGAGCTCCATGCTATCCGCAACGCCGTTGCTCATCCGCGCTCACCGCGGGCTTTGCGACGATACCGGGCTGTTCTGCGTACCAGGCGCCCTCCGGGTGCCTACCTGAAAGCCAAAGGGCAATCAGGGGCTACACCCAGGTTGATCGAGTACCTCAACCGCCTGATCGATGCCTCGAGGGCGATGCGCGGGGAGTACAGGAGGCTGAGGTCGCCATGATTGCGAAGGAGCCTCGGGTGCTGATCGAGGAGTGGTTGCCGATCGCCGAGATCGGCGTCGAGTGCTTGCGAGAGAACTCGACGGGCCAGCATCCGCCGCCGAACCGGTTGCATGTGTGGTGGGCGAGGCGGCCGCTGGTAGTCTCGCGGGCGGCGGTCCTCGGCTCGACGCTCCCTGCGTGGTCGGAAGATTGGCCCCAGGACTTGCTGGAGCGCTTTCCGACCGAGAAGGACTACCGGGAGTGGGTCCGGCAACAGCTTGGGATCCGGGGCGACCCCGTGGCGGTCCAGAGGCGGCTCGAGGCGGCGAAAGAGGCCGGACTCAGGCTCGTCCAGGGCTACGAGGGGCCTCGAGCCTTCACGCTTTCGCCCGATCGCGAGAACCTCGAACTCCAGCGGCGCCTGCTCAGATACGCCTGGGGAGCCGAAGGAGTCATGGTCGCCGACCCCATGGCCGGCGGGGGATCGATCCCCCTCGAGGCGGTCCGCTTCGGCTATCGCACCTTCGCCGGCGAACTGAACCCGGTAGCCGCGGTCATCCTCAAGGCCACTCTTGAGTACCCTGCCCGGTTCGGTCCGGGGCTGGCTGCGGACATCGAGGAGTGGGGCCGGCGGTGGAGCGAGCGCGTCCGGGCACGTTTGTCTCGATTCTTCCCGTCCAGGCAAGGCGAAGTGCCGCTCGACTACATCTTCGCTCGGACCGTCGCCTGCCCCGAGACCGGGAAACCCGTGCCGCTGTCGCCGAACTGGTGGCTCCGCAAGGGCTCGGACCCGGTGGCCGTGCGGCTCATCGCCGAGCCCGGCATGGCCGAGCCCGCCTTCGAGATCGTCCGCGGCGAGAGGGTGAAAGAGCTCGATCCTGACGCTGGCACCGTCTCGGGCGGCGATGCTCGATCGCCCTGGACGGGGTCGGTGATCTCCTCCGAGTACATCAAGGCTGAGGCCCGGGCGGGGCACATGGGGCAGATGCTGTACGCGATCGTCGTGAAGGAGGGGTGGCGGCGCGACTTCCGCGCTCCCACTGAGGAGGACCTCGAGGCCCTCGCGGCGGCCGAGCGGGAGCTCCAAGCGCGGTGGGAGGAGTGGGAGCGGCAGGGCCTCATCCCGACAGAGCTGATTCCCGAGGGGAGCAAGACCCGCGAGCCCCGGAACATGGGCATGACCCGGTGGTGCGACCTGTTCTCGCCCCGCCAGCTCCTCTCCCTCGTCACGGCCCTCGAAGAGCTACGGAAGCTTGAGCCGGAGATCCGGGCCGCCGCGGGCGACGAGCGGGCGACGGCCGTGCTCACGTACCTGACCTTCGTCATTGACAAGTGCACGAACTACAACTCCCGCATGAGCGTGTGGCATCCCACGCGGGTGAGTGTGGCGAACACTTTTGACCGCCACGACTTCTCCTTCAAGTGGAGCCACGGGGAAATGAATCTCATCGCCCCTGGGTTAGGTGGTCTTGACTGGGCGATCGGCCAGGTCGTCGATGCCTACCGGGGCATTGCCAAGCTCGTCGAGCCGTCGCGTGACGCCCTCTTCCCGGACCGGCCCGAGCGGGCCTCGGAGCTCGTCGAGGTCCGCCAGGGGGACGCCCGCGACCTCCCGTACCCCGACGGCTCCCTCCACGCCATCGTGGTGGATCCCCCTTACTACGCCAACGTCCAGTACTCCGAACTCTCGGACTTCTTCTACATCTGGATGAAGCGCTCCATCGGTCACCTGTACCCGGACCTGTTCGCTACCGAGCTCACCGAGAAGGATGCCGAGGCGGTCGCCAACCCGGCCCGCTTTGAGAAAGTGAATAAACGAAAGGCAGAGGACCTCGCCCGCGCCGACTACGAGCGGAAGATGACGGCCTGCTTCCGGGAGATGCACCGGGTCCTGCGGGACGACGGGGTCCTTACGGTCATGTTCACCCACAGGGAGACCGAGGTCTGGGACACCCTCGGGCGGTCGCTCATCGAGGCAGGGTTCATCATCGAGTCCTCCTGGCCGGTCCGCACGGAATCAGAGCACTCCCTGCACCAACGGGGGAAGGCGGCCGCGGCCTCTACGATCCTCCTCACCTGCCGCAAACGCACGGGCCAGAGCGACCCGGCCTGGTGGGACGACCTCCAGGCCGAGGTCCGCCGGGTGGAGGAAGAGGTCTTCCGCCTGGCGGGCCACCCCTTCAACCTGAACTCCCGGGACCAGCTGGAACGGGTCCTCTTTGACGAGCTCGGTCTTCCCGCCATCGG
>Ga0101942_100391_pt1 | contig 17859 bp, 15 predicted proteins | sample DewCreD2012metaG_4_FD_75243 | JGI IMG/M metagenome (GOLD analysis project Ga0101942, IMG submission 75243) | Hot spring sediment bacterial and archeal communities from British Columbia, Canada, to study Microbial Dark Matter (Phase II) - Dewar... ...
GTTCTTGGGCGAAGGCGCTTCGGCCTCCCAACAGCAGCAGAAGCGCTGCCGCGAGGTTCCATCGCCTTCGTCTCCCGATCTCCGATACGCGCACGTTCGATTCCTCCTCGCCCGAAGTATAGCACAAGATTCCGCGCTCGGAGGGGATTTGGTATAGTGCCGATATGATGACGCTGCCGATGAAGATCGTCGCCTCGGTGGTGGAACCGACGCTCGAGCGCGCGCTGGCCCTCATGGAGCATGCCGGTGCCGTCGCCGATGGGATCGAGTTGCGCCTGGACGCGCTCCGGATCCCTCCGGCCGAGGATCCGACTTCGGTGCTCGCTTCGGCGATCGGTGCGACATCGAAGCCGATCATCCTGACCTATCGGCCACGCGAAGAAGGGGGGCAGGCCGATGCGTCGCTCTCCGAGCGGTTGTCGTTCTGGTCGAGGATTCTCGCGTGGACGGAGCGTCGAGCGGATGTGCGCGCGCGCCTCTTCTACGATTGGGAGATGGATTTGGCCGAAGCGTTCCTTCATGCGGCGCCTCTCGAACGCGCGCGCATTGGGCCGGCGCTCCCCTGGGAGCGAGTGATCGCCTCGCATCATCAAGATGCAGCGCGGCCCGAGGTGGTTGAAGCGATGTACGTGCGCCTGAGCGCGTTGCCGGCGCGCATCCTGAAGCTCGCCATCTTCGCTCACGACATCGGCGACTCTCTCGTGATCTTTCGCCTTCTCGAACGCGCCCGGCAGCAGGGGCGAGCGCTTGTGGGCATCGCCATGGGGATGGCCGGGCTTCTCACGCGCATTCTGGGCGTAGCCTACGGAAGTGCGTTCACCTATGGGGCGGCGGTTGCCGGACGCGAAGCGGCTCCCGGACAGATCCCCGTCTCGGATTTGCGCGCGCTCTATCGGGTGGCGGAGATCGGACGCCAGACGGCGGTCGTCGGCGTGATCGGGCATCCCATCGGTCATTCGCTCTCACCGCTTGTGCACAATACGAGTTTCCGAGCGCTCGGACTCGATTTCGTCTATGTGCCGCTTGAGGTCGCGGCCCTCGATCGCTTCATGCGGGATTTCGTGCGGCCGGAGACGCGGCAGCTCTGCTGGCCCTTGCGCGGCCTGAGCGTCACGATCCCGCATAAGGTCGCGGTGATGGGGTTCGTGGATGAGGTGGATCCGCTGGCGCGGCGTGTCGGGGCCGTGAATACGCTCGTCGTCGAGGGCGAACGATTGCGCGGATACAACACCGATGTCGCCGGGGGGACGGAGCCGCTCCGTGAGCGCATCGCTTTGGAAGGCGCGCGCGTGGCGATCGTGGGGACTGGCGGAGCCGCCCGCGCATTGGCCTATGGTGTGCGCGAGCGCGGCGCTCGCGTCTTGCTCTTCGGGCGACGCGTGGAGCGCGTTCGGGAATTGGCGGCGGAAGTCGGCGCGGACGCGCACACGCTCGATGAGTTGGCGGCCTGTACCTTCGATGTGTTGATCAACGCGACGCCGGTGGGGATGGCCGGATATCCGGAACAGGAGCTGATCCCGGAAGCCGCCTTGCGCCATCGGCCTTTGGTCTATGACCTCGTCTACAATCCGATAGAGACGCCGCTGCTTCACCGCGCGAAGCGCATGGGCTGCCCGATTCTCTCCGGCGTCGAGATGTTCCTGCGCCAAGCGGCCGAGCAATTTCGGCTCTGGACGGGCCTGAAGCCGCCGCTTGATGCCATGCGTGCGCGCGTGTATACTGCCCTGAGTTGAATTTCAAAAGCTGTGAGAGGTACAGGCGGCGATGATCGAGATCAGGGTACCGGGTTCGACGTCCAATCTCGGGGCCGGATTCGATACGCTCGGGCTCGCACTCCGCGTGTATCTGAGAGTGCGCGTGGAGAAACAGAACGCGAGCGCGACCGCGCATCAGGTGACGGTGGAAGGCGTGGATGCGTCGCTCATCCCTTCGGATGAGGAGAATCTCATCGTGCGGGCGATGCACTTCGCGGGAGAGCGAGAGGGCGTCGCCGTTCCGAAAGTGCGCCTTTGGATTGAGAATCAGATCCCGGTCGCGCGCGGACTTGGGGGAAGCGGCGCCGCCATCGTCGCCGGACTCACGGCCTTCGAGGCGATGACCGGACGCGTGCTCGGCGAAGAGAAGCTCTTGGCCTACGCGTATGCGCTCGAAGGCCATGCCGACAATGTGACGCCTTCGGTCGTCGGATCGCTCGTTTTGACATGTCACACTGAGGATGGAAAGGTGCGATACCTTCAAGCCGAATGGCCTCGCGAATTGAAGGTCATCGCGGTCGTCCCGAACGTCCCGCTGGCCACGGCGGCGGCGCGGAGCGTCTTGCCGGAACGGATTCCGCTTCCGGATGTGGTCTTCAATCTGCAGCGCGCGGCGCTCTTTTGGCCGGCTCTCGTGCATCGTCGGTTCGAGTTGGTGCGCGAAGCCATGCGCGATCGCGTGCACCAACCGTATCGGCAGAGTTTGGTTCCTGGTCTGGCCGAGGTCCTGCAGCTTCGCGACGTGGACGGTCTGGTGGGCGTGGCGCTGAGCGGCGCGGGCCCGACGGTCATCGCCATCGCGTCGAGCAATTTCCAAAGGATCGCCGAGGAGCTGAGCGCCTGCTTCGCGCGAAACGGCGTATCCGCCGAAGCCCTGATCCTGGATGTGGACACGACCGGGCGCACCGTCTCACGATCGGAGATCGAGGAAGAACCATGACCTCGCCCCTCAATAAGAGAGGAACGCTTCGCGAATTCCCTCAACGGGAGCGTTCCGGGCTCGCTCCTCTTGCTCTCTATTCGGGAGGGCTCCTGAATCTTCCTGAGGCGGGCGGTCGCTCGGGAACGTGAAATAGAACGTGCTGCCCGCGCCGAGTTCGGATTCGACCCAAATGCGCCCGCCGTGCGCCTCGACGATGCGCTTGCAGAACGCGAGGCTCATGCCGCGTCCGGGGAATTCTTCGGGATGAAGCCTTTGGAAGACGTGGAAGATCCGCTCCCAGTCTTTCGCCTCAATGCCGATGCCGTTGTCGCGCACGTAAAACGTGTGCGCGCCTTCAGCGGAGGGGAGGCAACCGATCTCGACCAGCGGGCGCGGCTTGTCGTTGAAGGTGATCGCGTTCTCGATGAGATGGAAGAAGACCAGGCGCAGATAGGCCGGATCGGCATGGACGGTGGGCCACTCGCCGGTGAGGGTCAGGTGCGCATTTCGCCGCTCCAGGAGCGGCTGCAGCGCTTCGCGAATCTCCTCCAGGAGCTGCCTCACATCGGTCGGCTCCCGCTGCAGCGCGCCGGCCGTGATGCGCGCGAGCTTCACAAGATCGCCGATCATCTCGCTCAGGCGCAGAGCCGAGCTTTTGATCGCGGCGAGGTATTCGTGAGCGGATTCGTCCAATCGGGTGCCGGATTCTTCTTCGAGAAGCTGTACGGCGTTCACGATGATTTGAAGCGGCTGCCGGAGATCATGGGAGACGATATGCAAGAACAGCTCCTGCTCGTCCTGAACGTGCCGAAGTGCCTGACGCGCGCGTTGGAGTTCTGCCGCGAGCCGTTCGCGCTCGCGTTCCAGAAGGGAGAGCCGCTCCCTCGCGTCCGCGTCTTCAGAGAGCCATTTGGCCCAATGCTGCGATAAGACGAAGTTCCCCTGTTGGTCAAACAGCGCGTGCGAGGAGAGCGCGACGGGGATGAGCGTTCCATCCGACCGTCGGAGCGTGAGCCGTCCTTCTGTCGTCCCTTTGGTTCTCACCTCTTGCAAGAGCGTCGCGAGCGATTCGCGCGCGGATTCCGGCACGAGCGCCGCCAGAGGGACTCCGAGCAGTTCGGCTTTCCCATAGCCCAAGGCTTCGCTCATCGTTTCATCGAGACTCCGCAGGACGCCTTCGGCATCGAGGAGGAAGGTGAAGGCCGATGACGCTTCCCTCGAAGGCGAGATGTCCACCGCCGGAGGAGGAGTCCGGCGAGCGAGCTTCGACTCGTTTTGAGCCGAGTGCGCGCGCTGAAGGGCACGCAGTTGCGAGGGGAACACGTGCAACAAGCGTTTGAACGCCCGGGCGAGTTCGTCCATCTCCCGTAGCCCGTAGATGCGCGTGTGAGCGAGCTTCGCGGTGACGCGCGAGAGTTCGGTGGCGAAGACCTTGAAGGCTTCGACGACCTCGGCCGTTGAAGCCCCACGCACGCGCTGAAGATCAAAAAGAGCACCGTCCGACCTCCCTTGTTCGGACGATGCGAGGAGCGGAGATCGCTCGGCCGCCTGTCGCAAGGCGCGCTCGATCAGGAGGAACGTCGGATGGACGCCAAAGAGCATGTTCAAGCACGGGCGCACGTGGTGCCGGAAAGCCTCCTCCAAGAGGCGGGCGATCGGTTCGGCTTCCGGGAAGGCGAGGGCCTCATCGAGCACGGAGAGATCAAGGGGCGGGATCTCGTGGGATGAGGGGCCGGAGAGGATGCGGGACAAACGCGCGAGCAGGGCGTCTCGCCTGAGTCCCTTGACGATGAAATCCTCAGCGCCCACCTCCAATCCTCGCAGGACGTCCACGATTTGATCGCGCACGCTGTAGAGGACGACGGGGATGGCCCGCGTCGCTTCGTCTTCTTTCAAGCGCCGACAGACTTCGTAGCCGTCCATCCCCGGCATGTTGAGGTCCAGCAGCACAAGATCCGGTCGGCTCTCGCGGGCGAGGGTGAGCGCCTGCGCGCCGCCGGTCGCCGTGATGACCTCATAGCCGGCTTGGCCGAGGATCTTCGCCGTGAGCTTCAGCTCGATCGGCGAATCGTCTACGACGAGAATACGTTTCGACATCTCTTCTCCTTTGTCGTTACCCTCCTCAGGGCTCTTTGTCCGAGAGCGGCTCACTGCTCAAGGCGGTCAGCGCACGTTCTGACAGGATATGCCCGATGGTCTCTAGGAGCTGCCGCGGCGTATACGGCTTCTGCAAGAAGTGCGCGTTCGTCGGATGAATGCCCTTCAAGCCGCCCTCCTCGGGATTATATCCGGTGACCAGGAGGATGCGCGCCGTCGCATCTTGTTCTCGAATGCGGCGCGCGGCTTCGATGCCCGTGACCTCCGGCATCAAGGCATCCAGGACGACGAGGGCGATCTCCGACCGATGCGCTTCGTAGAGCTTCAGGGCCTCTCGCCCGTTGCGCGCCTTCAAGACGCGATAGCCGTGAGCGCGCAGGACTTTTTCTTCCAAGTCGAGCAGAACTGGCTCATCGTCGGCGAGCAGGATGAGCTGATTGGTGCCTTGAGATGGGCGCGTGGTCGCTTCCTCCTTTCGGCTCGCCGAACGTTCGGTGATCGGCAGGTAGATGTCGAAGCGACTCCCTTGACCGAGTGCGCTCTGCACGGTGATGAATCCCCCATGAGCGCGCACGATCCCATAGACGACCGAGAGGCCGAGGCCCGATCCTCGCCCCACTTCCTTCGTCGTGAAGAACGGTTCGAAGATGCGGGCCTGCACATCGGGGGACATCCCCATACCCGTATCCGCGACCGAGAGACGCAGGTATCGGCCCGGGGGCGCATCCGGGGGGAGAGGCGGCGTGCCCGGCTGCGCGAGCGTCACCGACGCGCACGAGATCGTGAGCGTCCCCTTCTCAGGCATGGCATCGCGGGCGTTCACCGCCAGATTCATGATGACCTGCTGCAATTGGACGGGATCGGCCTCCACGTTCCCAACAGGTTCGAAGATGTCCAAACGAATCGCGATCGTCTCCGGGAGGATGCGCCGAAGCAACTCGACCATCTCGGTGAGGAATTCCCGCGGGTCGAGGACCGTGCGGTGGGCTTCCATGCGTCGGCTGAAGCTCAAGAGCTGGCGCACGAGCCGCGCGCCGCGTTGCCCCAGCGTGAGCACGTTTCGCAGAAGTTCGGCGCGCGGATCCTTCGACCCCAGTTCGCGCAGCGCCAATTCGGTGAAGCCCAGCATCCCCGTCAGGAGGTTATTGAAGTCATGGGCGATGCCGCCGGCCAACGCGCCCACGGCTTTGAGCTTCTGCGCTTGCAAGAGCTGCTGCTCCAGACTCTTCTGTTCGGTGATGTCGCGCACCGTCGCCCGACATCCGCGATAGCTCCCTTGCTCATCGAATTCCGCCACGATATTCATGCGTACGGGGAAGCGCGTCCCATCACGCCGGATCATTTCCAACTCCACCTCGTGGGCGGCTCTGTCCTCCGCAAGCTGAGAGAGCATATGCTCAAGCATCCGACGCCCGCGTTCATCGGTCACGTCGAAGACGGTGAGCCGTCCGACGACCTCCTCCCGCCGATAACCGAGCCATCGCAGCTCCGTCTCATTGATCTCCAAGAACGTGCCATCGGGCGCGAGCGTGTGATACCCATCGGGCGCGTTGTTGTAGAGGTCGCTGTATCGCTCCTCCGATCGGCGAAGCGCTTCTTCCTTCTGCTTCAGCTCGGTGATGTCCACGGTCACAGCCAGAGCGCCCGCGAAAGCCCCCGCCTCATCCCAGAGCGGACCGACGGCGATGAGGAAAGTCCTCGTCTCCCCCTCTTTCGTTCGCATCCGCAGTTCGTAGCGGGAGCTTTCACCCCTTCGGCGCTTCTCCGTCTCGGCAGCAACAAGGGGGTGCTCTTCCTCCGGAATCAAGGACATGATCGAGCGCCCGATCAGCTCCTCCTCCGCATATCCCACCGAGCGCGCGAAGGCTGGATTCACGTATCGGATGGTCTCTTCCGCATCCACGATGATGATCCCTTCCTGAGCCAGTTCCACGAGTCGGCGGTATTGCTCCTTCATCCGATGGGCCGCTTGGTGCAACTCTTCCAGCTCACGGTGTCGGCGTCGGAGCGCCTCATGATACGCGCGAAGCCGAACGACCATATCGTTGAAAGCACGGGCCAGCTCGCCCAGCTCGACTAAGAATGGGATGCGAACGTGCGCGCTCAGGTCTCCGTGCTGAATCCGCCGAAGGGCTTTCGCCAAGCGACGAACCGGAATGGCCACCGCCTGATCCAGGATCATGAAGATCAGCAGGGCGAAAATCGCAGCGTTGAAGGCATAGGTGAGGAGGCTGATGCTCAAATGCGCCTTCAAGCTCGCTTCAATCTGAGCCAGGTCGAAGGCGAGCACAAGGGCGGTGGTCGCTCCCGTTGCGAAGTATTGCTCCGCCGTCGTTGAAATCGGCGCGATAGCCAGGTAGAGGGCGTCGTCGGAGAGCGACTCGCAGAGAACGCGTCGCTCATCCAGAGCGCGCTTCAGCACGGGGAGCGCGTTCGGCAGGACGGTGCGGGCCTCTCTCCCCTCCAGGTCGGAGCGATAGGCGACGAGGATGCGTTGTCGTTCGTCGAGAAGAAAGATGTGTTTCACGCGGCGATCGCCGGCTATGCTCTCGATGATCGCGCGCAATGTCCCGTAATCCTGGCGAGCGAGGAGCGCTTGGATCGGATGGCGCAGGCTGCTCGCCAGATTATACGCATCTCTGTGCACCTGTTCTCGCGCGGCGCGCTTTTGCGTGTGATGATCCAACAGCAGCAACATCCCCGCCAGCAGGAAGACGCCGACGAACGCGATGAGCGCCAACGTCCCCGAGAGCGAGGGAGCGAACCGGCTTCGTAATCCTCCCCTCATGGGCGTTCCCGAATGAGCGCGAGATCGAAGAGGTGCGTGACGTCTTCGATCTCACGGACGATGTTCAAGCGGCGATGCCTTTCGGCGAGCTCGCGCCATGTCGCCAACGCCGCCGGCGTGCCGAGCGCGCGAAGGTTCTCCTCCCGATCGAGGAAGCGAACGCCTTCTCGCATCGCCCTCGCGTCCTCTCTTGAGACCGACCAGCGTTCGGCGAGGGAGCGCACGATCTCCTCCGGGTTCTCGCGACCGTACTCCACAGCGCGAAAATAAGCGCGCAACAGCCGCCGACACTCCTCGCGCCGTTCTCGCAGCAGGCGCTCCTGAATCGAGAGCACATCCACGATCTCCCCGGATAGTTCGCGGCTCGTGAAGAGGACGTTCGCCCGGGCTTGGCGAACTGTGCGCGTCAGCCATGGTTCGAAGGTCAGGAGGGCGTCAATCTCGCGTCGGAGGAACGCGCGTTGGCCGTCGGCGGGGGAGAGATTCACGAGGTGGACCTCTTCCTCCTTCAGCCCAGAGCGTTCGCGCACGCGCGCCCAGAGATAACCCCCGACGCCCCAAGCGCTGATGCCTATGCGCTTGCCGCGCAACTCGCCGATCGTTCGAATCTCCGGCTGCGCGATGAGGCCATCGGCACCTTCGGAGTAGGCGAGCAGAGCGATGGCCTTCACGCTTTTCATCCGCTGCGCCAGTTGCAGCAGGCCGCTGAAACTGCTGGCCAGCGCATCGAGCCGACCGGCTTCGTAGGCTTGAACGGCCGCCGAAAAGGAGCTGAATTCTCTGAGCTCCACCGCCACGCCTTCCTCTTGAAAGAACCCCAACCTTTCGGCCATTCCGAAGATGATGTGTCCGGGGAAGGGGCTATATCCGATACGGATCGGGCTCGGCGCAGGCTCCCTGCAACTGCTGCCAAAGAGCGCGAGCGCGAAAAGGCTCGCCCCGAGCGCGCGACCAAGGAGCCTCCGAGATCTCCCCTTCCGCACGCCACATTCGACATTCCGCCCACTGAACACCGAGCATCCACCCACACGAAACCATATGCGCCCCCTCGCGAGGGCTCTTGCGAACCCTCGCTATTTTCGGTGGGGTGATCGGTAGGGGCAATACGGCGTTCGCCGGATTTTCGAGGCGGCGGGAACCGGAAAAAGGAGCGCCCGTGCGCGATCCGGTCGAAGCGATCCCTTACCGGTCGCATTTCGCGACCGTCTGGACCGGGACGCGCTCACGTTTGCCCCAATAGAGGCGGCTTTTAGGGAGAAGGACGTCCGACCGCTCGTGCCTTATCTCTTCCCCGGTCCGTAGAGGATCCGCCCGGGACGAGCCCCCGTATGCTGTCCATCCTGGATGACGAGAACGCCGTTGACGAGCACGTGGCGAATCCCCTCGGCGTACTGGTGCGGGTTCTCGAACGTCGCGCGATCGGCGATCCGTTCGGGATCGAAGAGGACCACGTCCGCCGCCAGCCCCGGTCGAATCACGCCGCGATCCCAAAAGCCGAAGACCTGCGCCGGAAGGCTCGTCATCTTACGAATGGCCTCTTCCCAAGAGAGGAGCGCCTTCTCCCGCACGTACCGACCGAGGACGCGGGCATTGTTCCCCATAGCCCCGAGGGTGCGGCACGCCTTGACCCGGCTCCAGGACGCCCGCGTCGGAGGCGATCATGGTGAACGGTTGTCGCAAGATGTGCTCGACGTCGCGCTCGTTCATCTTGTGATAGACCATCTGCACGCGCGATTCGCTGGCGAGGAACATCTCGATGATCTGCTCGGCCTGTTCCTCGACGCTCGCTTTTCGCCGGACGAGCCGGGTGATCTCGGCGATATTCTTGCCATTGAAGCTCGGGTCGGGGCGATACTGCGCGACGTAGGCGTAAGCGTAGTCTTTGAACCCTTGATCGCGGATGGTGCGAATCATCTCTCGCTTGATGCGCTCGCGCAATTTCGGATCGCGGAGCCGTTCGACGGCCTTCGCCCGGCCGCCGTCGTGCACCCAACTTGGCAGGAGCGTCTCGAGGCCTGTGCTGGAGGCCGGGTACACATATTGGTCAACGGTCACCGGAAGCCCTCGAGCGCGCGCTTCGTAAACGAGCTGAACCGTCCGACGGCTCTCTCCCCAGAGCTTCTTGCTCGATACCTTGAAGTGGGAGATTTGCACGGGTATGCCCGCGCGCTCGCCGATGGCGATCGCTTCTCGGACCGCTTCCAGCACGCCGTTGCCTTCATTGCGAATATGGCTGGCGTAAATGCCTCCGTACCGAGCGACGACGCGGGCGAGTTCGACGATCTCGTCCGTCTGGGCATACGTTCCGGGGATGTAGATGAGTCCGGTCGAGAGACCGACGGCACCTTCTCGCATCGCGCGGTCCACGAGTTGCTTCATCCGCTCCAGCTCTTCAGGAGTCGGTTGCCGCGCGTCCTCGCCCATGACGGCGCGGCGAACCGCATTATGTCCGATGAGCGTCGCCAGATTGATCGAGAGGCCCTGCTCCTGCAGGCGGCCGAGGGCATCTCCGATGGGGAGCCACGAGCCGCCGCAGTTGCCCGTGACGACGGTCGTCACACCCATGCGCAGGAAGTTCTCGGCCGTCGGTCGGCGCAAAATCCCCCCTTCCACATGCGTGTGCACATCAATGAAACCGGGAGCGACGATGAGACCCTGCGCATCGAGGACGCGCGCCGCTTCCTCCGGTCGAATCCGTCCGATCGCCGCGATCCGCCCCTCGCGAATCCCGATGTCGGCAATGAACCAGGGATTCCCTGTCCCATCCACAATGCGCCCGTTTTTGATCACCAGATCATAGGTCGGAGCCGCCGCCCACGCGACCGACCAGAGGAAGATCGCGCTCAAAATCCACAGCGTCCATTTTCGCCTTCGCATCGCTCACCTCCTCAGTGTGATGTTGGGCCTCGCGGGAGGAGAAAAATATACCCGCTCTTCCCGTATCTGGCCACCTCGGGCGAGACGAATAAGGTCCGGGTTTCAAGAAGGAGTTGCCCATTGGGAGGGCCCGTTCGAGGGCTTCGCGAGCGGCTCCGAGACGTTTCGCTCATCGGCGGAAGATCATCCACAGTCCGGCTGCGATGAGCACTCCCCCGAACAGCCGCTCGAGGATCGTGCCTTGAAGGGAGATGGAGAGGCGGGCTCCCCAATACGCCCCGACGAATAGTCCGGCGGCCAGCAGCGCGGCATATCCGATGTGGATATACCCATTGCGATAGTACTGGAGCGCCCCAAGGAATCCGACGGGCAACAGCAAGGCGGCGAGGCTTGTTCCCACGGCCTCATGGGGGGAGAGCCTGAGGCCATACATCAAGATCGGGACAATGAGGATTCCCCCTCCGACGCCGAACATCCCCGACAACAGGCCCGCTCCGACACCGAGCGCCAGCACGAGAATAGGCTTCATACCATCCTCTCCGTGAAGGTCTTGGACCTAGAGCATAGCAAGAGATCGGGCGAGGGACAATTCCTCTCGCTCATGCGCGGTGAGGTGCCGCTTCTGTTTTTGGAGGGAGCGAGGCGGGATGTCGCTGCGTCTCTAAGGCGTTTTGAGGATCACTTCGCCTTCGGCGAGGCCCTCGAGGACCTCCACATGCATCTCGTCGCGCGCGCCAAGACGCACCGGGCGTTCGATCCAGCGATCGCCGTGTCTCACTTTCACGAACGATCGGCCTTCGCGCGTGATGACGGCGCTCGTGGGAATGATGAGGACATTCTCCCTCCTGGCCAACTCGATGAGGACATCCACGCGCAGACCGATGACGAGCCGTCCGCGCGCGGCCGGATCGAGTTCGATCCACGTCTCCAGGACCTCGCGATCGCGCTTCTCGGCGGGATCATCGCTCAGAAGCGTCTTTCGACCCACGGCCGCGCCGATCTTCACGACATGTCCGGTGAAGACGTCCCCGCGATAGGCATCGGCGGTGATGAAGGCCGGAGCGCCGAGGCGAATCTTCGCGACGTCGGTCTCATCAATCTCGGCGCGAACGCGGAGCCGGGAATCATCGGCCATGGAGAGGACCGGCTGCCCGAGCATCTCCGGGCGCACGATCTCGCCCGGGCGCATGAAGCGTCGGAGGATGAGGCCATCGCAGGGGGCGCGAAGGCGCGTGCTCTCATACTGCGCCTCCGCCTCGCGCACGCGCGCTCGCGCTATGCGGACTTCGGCTTCGGCGGCGGCGATCTCCTCGGAACGGCTCCCTGCGAGGATGCGCTCATACTGCTGTCGCGCGGCCTCCCAGCGGGCGTGAGCCGTTCGCCACTCTCGTTCGGCCCGCTCCAGTTCCTCGCGGGAGAGGATGCCGCGCTCGTGAAGCCGCCGAGCGCGTTGATAGGCGGCCTCGGCGTGCTCGGCGACGGCGCGCGCTTCTTCGAGGGCCGCGCGCGCCTGCTCCTTCTCCTCGGCTCGGGCTCCGGCTCGCAAAAGGGCCAGTTGCGCTTCGGCTTTGGCCAAAAGAGCGCGTTCGGCCTCCACGCGCGCCCATTGCTCGGCGTTCTCCAGCTCGGCGAGGACTTGACCTCGACGGACGCGCTCGCCTTCCTCGACGAAGATGGCTCGAAGGCGGCCCGGGACCGTGAAGCCCAATCGAATCTCTTCGGAGGCGCCCTCGACGCGTCCGTTGGCGGCGATACGCCAATGAATCCGCCCGCGTCGCACGCTCACCGTCGGCGGAGAGTCGCGATGGTTCCGAATGAGGTACATGCCCAGGGAGGCGAGGAGCGTCAGCAGCAGAAGCACTCCGCCGAGTCGCATCCGCGTGATCATCGTCCCTCCCTGCGGAAGACGGCTCCCCAAAGGTCGTCGGCGCTTTCGCGAGCGACGATGCTCCCATCCTCCATGAAGAGGACGTCATCGGCGAGGTCGCGCACGCGCTGATCGTGCGTGACCATGAAGACGAGTCGCCCTTCAGTGCGCGCCAGATCGGCGAGCAGCTCCACGATCTGTCGGCCCGTTCGGGAGTCGAGCATGCCGGTGGGCTCATCGGCCAAGAGGATCGGTGGATCTCCAGCGAGGGCGCGCGCCAGGGCGACGCGCTGCTTCTCACCGCCGCTCAGATCCCTGGGGAGGAAATGGAGGCGCTCGCTGAGGCCCACACGGGCGAGCAAGGCGAGAGCTTGCCGCTGCGCCTCCCGCCCGTTGATCCCCTTCAGATTCAAGGCCAACTCGACATTCTCCAGAGCCGTCAGCGCCGGGAAGAGGTTGAACGTCTGAAAGACGAAGCCGATGTATCGCCGTCGCAGAAACGGCAACGTTCGTTCGTCCAAGGCCGAGACTTCGTGCTCGAAGAGGAAGAGGCGTCCCCGCGTCGGCTTCAACAAGCAGCCCATGAGCATGAGTAACGTCGTCTTGCCGCTGCCGGAGGGACCCATCAGGAGGACGAAGCGCCCTCCCTGCAGCTCCAAACTCACCTCGCGCACGGCGACCACGGCCGAGGCCCCATCGCCGTACACCTTGCTGACCCGATCGAGAACGAGCCACGGCCCGCTCATAAGGATTCAACTCCGAAAGACGAGTGCCGGATCGAGCTTCGTGACCTTGTAGATCGAGAGGATCGAAGCGCCGATGCACATGAGGAGCGTGAGACCGAAAATGCCCGCGAGGACTTCGAGCGGGAGATACGCCTCCAACCCCGCCCGCCGCGCCACAATCAGAAACGCGCGCGCCAGCAGCATGCCCGTCGCGTAGCCGATGACGGCCATGATGAGGGCCTGCGCGAGGATGATGCGATAGAGATCGGCGTTGGAGGCCCCGAGGGCCTTGAGCGTGCCGAACTCTTTGAGGTGCTCCATGGTGGAGGCGTAGATCGTTTGCCCCACGATGACCGTCCCGACCAACAAGCCCAACAAGGCCGTGCTCAACAACGCGATCCCCGCACCCGTCACGAGCAACCAATATCGCCGCGACTTCCAACTGAATTCGCGCTTGGTGTAGACGTCAACGCCCGTGAGCGTTCGCGCCAGGTGCTCCTTCACCTCTTCGACGGTGTATCCCGGGGCGACCTTCACCAAGATGTAGACCGTCTGCCCCGGCGGAATGAACGAGAGCTTGAGGGCGTTCTTGAACGAGGTGAAGACGAAGGGGCTGCCGACGAAGGACTTCGCCCCGCGCGTGATCCCGGCGATGCGCGCCCTCTGCCCGATGATCTCCACCTCATCGCCCACGCGGGGGAAGCCTAAGCGCTCTCGATCCGCTTCGTCAATGAAGATCTGGGTGAAGGATTTCACGTCGTCGAGATTCCCTTCGACGATGTCCCAGGGCGCTCCGATCCGCGTTTCCGGGTCGAACCCGATGACCTGGATGGTCTCCTGCCCACCGTCGGGCATCTTCCAGTAACTGAAGCCCATGAGGAACTTCTCCGCCCAGAGGACGCCCGGGACGCGCCGCGCTTCATAGAGCTTCTGCTCGGAGAAGGGGAGGCCAAAGTCGAAATTCTTCAGGTTCTTCGCCGTGATCCAAATATCGGCCTCGATATGGTCGATGAGGACGGAGGCATTGGTCATGAATTTCAGGAAGAACCCGATCTGCAGGGTCATGAGCACGACAGCGAACTGGATGCCGAGCAGGGCGACCGCGAATCGAACGCGATCGTGAAACAGATTCTTTCTCGCCAGCGAGACCATCGCCGCCTCGATCCATTCTCCCCTCCGCACCTCAAGTATACGCGACGACCATCGCGCGGGAAAAGGCGCGCCCTTGCCTTCGGCACAGGGACAGCGTACATTAATGGCGAACATGAGGCCACGCCGAGGAGGGAGGAGCGAGGTATGATCGCGGCAGCCGACCTCAGAGCGGGCATGGTGATTAAGATTGATGGCGAGTTGTACCGCATCATCGAGGCCGAATACCACGCCGGCGGCGGACAATTCGGCGGGATGATGTTCGCTAAGGCGCGGAACCTTCGGACTCACCACATCAAGGAGTGGCGCTTCCATCCCGATGAGAAACTGGAGGACGTGACGCTCGAGCGCCAGGAGATGGAGTATCTCTACACCGACGGCGAGGACTTCTACTTCATGAATCCGGAGACGTTCGAGCAGATCAGTCTCCCGCGCGAGGCGATCGGGCATCGCGAGCGATTCCTGCAGCCGAACATGCGCATCCCCGTCGAGATGTACGACGGCATGCCGGTGAACGTCGTCTTCCCGGAAGTCGTGGAATTGAAGGTCGTCTCAGCCCCACCCGGATTGCGCGAGCATGAGACGAGCACCTATAAGACCGTGATCTTGGAGAACGGCATGGAGGTGCTCGTCCCGCAGTTCATCAAAGAGGGGGAGATCGTGCGCATCGAAGTGGAGACGGGGAGATATCTCGAACGGGTGCGCGAAGTGCGGAAGCCGGGGACGTGACCGACGCATCACGCCGTTGCGTGGGCTTGGGGAGAAGTGGGATAAGCGATCATCTCGCGAGGAGGAACGATGAGGGGAAGAAACATCTTTCGACACGCGGTGCGTACGGGTCTTTTTCTGTCCCTGCTGTCGGGGGTGGGGTCGCCGCTCGCGCTCGTGCAGGAGCGCGCGGCGCCTTCGACCCATCTGAAGGTGGGGGATCCGGCCCCTGATTTCACGTTGCCGGATCAGAATAATCGTCCGGTGCGTCTGTCCGATTTTCGAGGGAAGAAGAACGTCGTGCTCGCCTTCTACGTGCTCGCTTTCACCGGGGGCTGAACGCGCGAGCTGAAGGCCTATCAGGATGATGTGGCCAAATTCGAGGCGATGGAGACGCAGATCTTGGGCATCAGTGTGGACAGCCCCTTCGCCAATAAGCGCTTCGCCGAAGACTTGGGCCTCACCTATCCGCTACTCAGCGACTTCCAGCGGACGGTCTCCCGACTCTACGGCGTCCTGGATGAGGAGCGCGGTGTGGCGCGGCGCACGACCTTCGTCATTGATAAGGAGGGGATCATTCGCTACATCGAGCAAGGAGCGTCGGCCATTGATCCCTCGGGCGCGCGCCAGGCCTGCCAGGTCCTGGGTGGGAAGAGGGAGCGATGAGTGATTCCCGCGTTCCCTCTGCGAGACGGTGGGGAAAGCGTTGTCGGAGACATCAAGGCTTGGAGAGAGGGACACGATGCGGTTCGCGACGAAAGCGATCCATATTGGGAGTGAGCCGGACCCGGCGACGGGGGCCGTGAGCGTCCCCATCTACCAGACCTCGACATATGCGCAGGAGGGATTGGGGAAGCATAAGGGCTACGAATACGCGCGCACGCAGAATCCGACGCGCTTTGCTCTGGAGCGATGCCTGGCCGCGTTGGAGGGGGGGACGGCGGCCTTCGCGTTCGCTTCGGGCATGGCGGCCATCAATGCTCTCGTGGAGGCGTTCTTGCACGCGGGCGATCATGTGATCGTTTCGGAGAACGTCTACGGCGGGACGTTTCGGCTCTTCGAGCGCATATGGCGGAAGTACGGCGTGGACTTCAGCTACGTGGATACGCGCGATGTGGCGCGGGTCGAGCAAGCGCTCCGGCCGGAGACGCGAATGATCTTCTTGGAGACGCCGACCAATCCCCTGATGATCCTGGCCGACATTCGCGCCATTTCGGAGCTGGCGCGTCCGCGGGGCATTCGCGTGGTCGTGGATAATACGTTCATGAGCCCGTACTTCCAGCGGCCTCTGGAGCTGGGGGCCGATGTGGTCGTGCATTCGACGACGAAATATCTGAACGGCCACAGCGATAGCGTCGGCGGCGCGCTCGTGGTGCGGGACGCGGAGGATGCCGAGCGGATCAAGTTCGTGCAGAACGCCGCCGGGGCGATCATCTCGCCGCTGGACGCGTGGCTTGTGCTGCGGGGGATCAAGACCTTGCCGCTGCGAATGCGGCAGCACGATGAGAACGGGCGCGCGGTGGCGCGCTTCTTGGCCGAACATCCGCGCGTCGAGCGCGTCTACTATCCGGGGCTACCGTCGCATCCGCAGTATGAGTTGGCGCGGCGCCAGATGTCGGGATTTGGCGGCATGGTCGCCTTCGACGTCGGTTCGCTGGAGAAGGCGCGCACGGTGCTGGAGAGCGTGCGCCTCTGCGCCCTGGCCGAGAGTCTGGGGGGCGTCGAGACGCTCATCTCGCATCCGGCGACGATGACCCATGCCAGTGTGCCGCCCGAAGAACGCCAACGTCTGGGCATCACCGAGGGCTTGATTCGGATCTCGGTCGGGTGCGAGGATGTCGAAGACATCATCGCCGATCTCGATCAAGCGCTGGCGCGCATCTGAGGGCCCGCGCGCAACGGCTCGAAATCGCCGGGCAGAAGCCATATAATATCTCGTATGGCGGATGAGCCGCGAGTGGTCGTCGAGCTGCATGCCCTGACGGATGTCGGGCTCGTACGACCGAACAACGAAGACAATTTCCTCATCCTCGATGTGGGGAAGGGGGCGTACTGGACGGCGGCCGATGGGACGCGCGTACCCGAAGGTGTTGGACGCTTCGAGGTCGGCGCCTCCGGCCTGGTGCTCGCCGTGTCCGACGGCATGGGAGGGGCGTTGGCCGGAGAGGTGGCCAGCCATCTGGCCGTCGCGACGGTCGCTCGCTTGATGCATCGCTTCGACACGAGACCCCCGTATGTGCAGCTCCCTTTCTCCGAGCGCTTGCGTCTGGCTCTGGAACAAGCGAATCGCCTCATCTATGAGAAGAGCCAAGAGCATCCGGAGCTCGCGGGCATGGGCGCGACCTTCACCACGGCGGCGTATCATCGCGGGTGGCTCTATCTCGGGCAGGTGGGGGACAGTCGCGCGTATCTGATTCGCGCCGGGGGCATCCGCCAGCTCACCAAGGATCAATCGCTCGTGCATCGTCTGGTCGAGGCGGGGTTCCTCACCGAGGAGCAGGCCGAGCGGCACATCTATCGGAACGTGATCCTGCAAGCTCTCGGAGCCCATCCGCACACGGTGATCGTCATGGATCGCCTGGAGGTGCGGCGGGGGGACCGCGTGTTGCTTTGCAGCGACGGCCTCTCCAGCAAGGTCACGGCTTCGGAGATGCAAGCGGTCATCCTCGGCGCGTCGAATGTGGCCGAAGCGGCTGAGACGCTCGTGCGCCTCGCCAAAGAGCGTGGCGGCGACGACAATATCACCGTGTTGCTCGCCGCGTTCGGCGGCGAGACCTTACCGGACGTGCAGGAGGGGGAAGACCTCCGCCTCTTGCATGTGGAGCGGGACGATCGGCTCCCGGACGTCGTGGATCCGGAGTTGTGGGATGAACTCGTTCGCTTCGTCCCCCGCGTCTCCGCGTCGGCCGCCGAGGCCTTGGAGGCGCTCCGCACCGCGGCGGGCGCGCCGGAGTCCCCCGACGATCCGCCGG
>Ga0101942_100396_pt1 | contig 17422 bp, 15 predicted proteins | sample DewCreD2012metaG_4_FD_75243 | JGI IMG/M metagenome (GOLD analysis project Ga0101942, IMG submission 75243) | Hot spring sediment bacterial and archeal communities from British Columbia, Canada, to study Microbial Dark Matter (Phase II) - Dewar... ...
CTGTATATGTAAGGATAATAGGTAATTCGTACTATCCAAAGAGACTTGTTATACCAGAGGGCACAACCGTAGTATGGATCAATGAGGATATAATAAGCCTGCCAGGAGCAGGGGGAGAGCTTATAGGGCTTCACGACGTGGTTATACGCATGGGTAACGAGACGATCAAATCACCTCTCCTAAAACATGGCGGAAGCTGGTCATACACATTTACAAAAGCAGGAGTATATAGAATCGGTGGAGCCCAGCTCCAGACATACAAGAACTTCGTCCCAATAGTCACAGAGAACTCAGACCTCTATAGCTACCTATGCTCCATACACCCATACATGGCTGGAGAAATAGTGGTTGTACCAAAGAGCAAGCTACAGCTAGTCGAGCAACCCATAAGCCAAGCACAGCAGAGCCAGGTAGCAGCACAGAGCGGGGCTCAAAGCATCCAGAGCCCATTAATCGTTGCAGCCCTGGTCATAGCTGTCCTCGCACTAATAACAACGATCCTGATAATAGCTAGAAGAAAGGGGTAGGGCGCTCGAGCATCCTAACCATCCAGGATCGTATAACTACTTTTTGTGTATCAATTAATTATAGCTCATCTTGGTTTTCTTTATAGGTTCTTGATATGTTTTCCAAACCTATTTAGAGATCCATAGTACTTCCCAGCAATATATCCTCTCCTTATCGCTGAGGCTATTGATGGCTGCTCCCTCCTAAACTCACTGATCATGAGATCGTATTTAGACCCTTCACCAGATTCCTCGATAAATATAACACCCAGCTCTGCTAGTTTTTTCTCCATTAGAAAAGCTCTGCTTCTCTCAAGATCCCTTAGGCTTCTCCTAGTCATATAAACCTCATTGTACTTGGCAAGCTCGAATGCGTAGTCGTGGTATGGGTAGAGGTTGCTGTCGATCAAGATCCTTCCACCCTTGATCTCAGGCATCTTCGGGGGCTCCTCCTCGGGTACAGCATATATACAGTCTTCATCCTCGCCACATCTCTTCTCAACACCGAGCACGATCTTTACGCCAAGCATTCTTAAAGTCTTCTCATAATAGTCAACCAGCTGTCCAAACTCCCTAGCCTTATAGGGATCTCTATATAGGTTGAGCTGCCCGCCAAGCCTATGGCTCTTCTCATACAGCGTGACATCGAAACCCCTTAGGGCAAGGATCCTAGCAGCCTCCAACCCCATAAGACCACCCCCAACTACGGAAACCTCTCCAGAGCTTCTCTCTAGGTGTGAGAAGGCTTCCCAGCCGAGTTCCGGGTTCACATCACATCTAACCTCGCTCAGCGTTATAGCCCTGCACAGCTGGTTACACCTTATACATGGTCTTATTGGGAGCCCCCTGGCTGCTTTAACAGGCCATGCCGGGTCTGCTAGGAGCTGTCTCCCAAGCACAACCATGTCGGCTACTTCGAGGATCCTGAGAGAGTCTTCGGGATCTATTACCGAGCCTACTAGGAGTAGGGGTAGCTTTGTAACCCTCCTAACGATCTTGGCATCATCTATAAGCGGTGTTCTCGGCATATAGAATGGCATTGATGATGCTATAGGCCCATCCCTCCCGGCTGAGAGGTTGATATAGTCGAGGCCGGCTTCCTTCTCAAGTCTAGAGACTATCTCGGCAACCATTTGTGGATTAAGACCCTGTGGATCGAACTCAGTTACACTAAGCCTTATACCTATTGGTATCGATACCCTCGACCTCATCTCCTCAACAAGCTCGACGACAAACCTGACCCCATCTCTATAGGCATCGCTCCTCTTGTTAGTAGCTGGTGAGAGGAACTGGGCGACGAGGTATCCATGGGCGCCGTGGATCTCTATCCCGTCGAACCCGGATCTCTCAGCCCTGAGGGCTGCCTCTGCAAAGTCCCTCTTAACCCTAGCTATATCCTCTAGGCTCATCTCCCTAACATCATCTAGCAGGGGTATTGGTGATGGTGCTATAGGGGTATTACCCCATATGATGCTCCTCCTAGTCTTTCTACCAGCGTGGACTAGCTGGACAAAGATCCTTGAACCGTGGGCTTTAACAGCCTCGGTGAGTCTCCTGAACTTCGGTATAAGCTCGTCTGAGTAGAGGCCGAGCTGGTTTAGAGAACCCCTGGCATCGATTCTATTAACATAGGTGTATTCCGTGAATATTAGACCAACACCCCCCTTAGCCCTCTCAGCTAGATAGGCTATGTGGGCATCGCTTGGATAGCCATCTGGAGCTGCTAGGTTTGATATCATGGGGGCCATGGCTATCCTGTTCCTGATCCTAACATTACCGATGGTTATGCTTGAGAACAGCTTCCCTATACTCAATCTCCAGGCACCTCAGTGATATAGCCGTGCAAATCATAAATATTTACCACCACCCTGGGGCTTGTCGCATTCGCGTCAGCGTAGTTAGTGTTAAAACAACCCTTTGTCAGCATTAAAACATGTTTGGATCGCTATATGGGCTGTAAGGCTATAGTTGTATTAACAAAGGCTTTGGTATTATTCTTCATGCTTTTTATCGCTGGGTATCACTCGCGACATCTATAGATGGTGTTTTTAGCAATATTTTCTCTCTCTTATGCTAAGAATCGGTAGGGATGCTCATGATATCAAGCATAATAGATGCTGAACTGCGTGGCCTGAGGAGCAAGATCCTTGAGGGTATGGAGCTTTATAAGAGGATCGAGATCTCTAACAAGCCCAAATGGATCGAGATCCAGAATACTAGGAGAAGCACAGCAGTAGCCTCTGACTCCTCTTTTACAGGGATCCTTACAAGATATGCATATATATATGGCATAAGGGCTTTCTCATCTCTCTTCACGGGAGTTGCCGAGGATACTATAAGGTTTTCTAAATATCTAGCTAAATTCGATCTCATAGGCCCCCTGGTTCTTCATGCCGATAACAAGGTGAAAGAGATCTCTCTGGGGATTGGGAGGAAGGCTGTTACACATATAGCCAAAGATCTCGAGGTGAAGGCCGCCAAGCACGTTATAGACTCGATAAAAGATCCTCCAGATCTTGTTCTCTTCGACGGCTCGCTGAGATCTTTTCTCTACAGCAGGTTTAGGGGAAGCACGGCTTTCTCGGAAGATATGAGGAAGGGCTTGGAGGAGAGGGTTGAGACCTTAAAGATCCTCCAGAGATTCTCGAGGCTTGTATTCATATCAAAGACCCATTCTAGGCATGTCCTCTATAAATACCTCGAACCAAAGCTCAATGGGAGGCTGATAGTGATTCCTGACTATGCGTTGATAGGCAAGGTTCTCGAAGGTTCTGGAGGCAGGCCGGGATTCATAGAGCCTATAAAGATCTCTAACGAGGTTGAGGGTGTCACATATACATTAACCTATGCGGTTTTATCCAGAGAGGCTCCAGCGTACCAGATAACAATCCCAGGCGATCTTGATGTAGACCAGGTAGCCGAGATCCTTGAGATGCTTAGATACCACAGTATCCCCGGATACCCCGAGCCTCTTAGACAGTGTCATCTCCACAGCAAGATCCAGAGGGGCGAGTTTATCAAACTCCTAAACGCATATGGAGCTCTGCTTGAAACCGGGAGGGAGGTTTTGGGCGAGGTGTGATCATGAGCCTTCCTATCCTCGGAAGGGTTCTTAAATCCGACTCTCCTTCTTTCTGCTGGGTTTACTCAGACTCTCCAGCGCCACTAGGAACCTATGTATATACAGAATTCAGTGTGATTGATAGGGCCACGGGATCCCGTGTTGCTAGAAAGGTTGTGGGTATTGTTTCGAACAGTAGTTACTCACCATTAATGGAGAGGCCAGCCCTAACAGATCTTAGGGAGGATATACCTCACGACTACAGGGTTCCATCCATATCAATGATCCTCGTCTACGTGGTAGCCGATATCACGGACAAGAAGCCCGAAACCCCTAGATACCCAATACCCCCCGGAACACCTATACACCCAGCCCCGCCCGAGGCGCTAAGGATCCTCTACACATCACCACACGAGGGCTTTATAAAAATAGGATTCCTCTCCGAATATAGAGGGATAGAGATAGGTGTTAGTGTTAACGAGCTATCGAGGCACTTCCTAATAGCGGGAGCTACGGGGTCTGGTAAGAGCAATACCGTAGCTATTCTAGCCGACAGGCTCTCCCAGATCGGTGCTCCTGTAATAATATTCGATGTCCATGGCGAGTATGTTGGTCTTGAGCCAGAGGATAAGAATTCCTCGAGGGTTGTGGAGCGTGAAGCCACTATCAGCCCTTACAAAATCCCGCCAAAGATCCTTGCATCTATGATCGTGAGAGAGGCTGCAGCGACAAAGCAGAGAAGGCTTCTGAGGAGGGCGCTTAGAAGACTCAATAAAGCTATAGAAGAGAAAACCTCTAAAGAGGGGTTAGGTCTCTCGATAGCTGTTGAGAGGCTTTATGAGGAGAGAAAGATCCACGGTCTTGTAGACGCCGAAGATGAGGAAGCAGCCCTCGAGGTAAAGGATAAGTATCTAGCGCTACTCCTAAAAGAGATAGAGAACGTGGCGAGAGAGCGTAACTACGAGAAGAGAATAGTGGAAAGCACTGTAGATAAGGTTGAGGAGTTCTTTGAAACATCGCCAATAGATCTCGAAGCACCAAGGATCACTGATCTTATAGAACCTGGCAAGGTGATCGTTATCAATGTCTCGGAATTAAGCGATGAGGAGAAGTCATGGATCCTGAGACTATATGCAGATAACCTCCTAGCATACCTCAAAGAGGGAGGAGCGTCGTTTGGGCTAGGAGCATCAAAGATGCCCGTTGTATTCATAGTTGAGGAAGCACCCCTATTTCTGCCAGTAAATGCCTCAACACCTGCTAAGGATAGCCTCCAGAGGTTTGCTAGGGAGGGGAGGAAATTCGGCGGTGTGCTTGGTATTGTTAGCCAGAGACCAAGATCCCTGGATCCTAATGTGGCTTCACAGCTACAGAACTTCGTGTTCTTGAAGCTTGTCCAGGAGGAGGATGTTAGGGCTGTTATGAATATAGCAGACTCCCTTGAGGAGAGTTTGGCGGGCATACTGCCAAGCCTTCCCAAGGGAAGGGCTATAGTTATGGGTGAGTGGGTCGGTAGATTCCCTGTTCTTGTTGATATAGATGAGCATAGGGGTAAGAGGAGGGGGGCTACGCCTGATCTCTATGGGATATGGAGCTCAGGATCTAGATCTCGTGGGAGGGTTATTGAGGAGAAATTCAAAATAGATGTCTAGCTTAAATATTATGTGGGTGATTGGTGGCTTCTTTGAAGATCCTCCATATATCTGACACTCATCTCGGTGCAAGGCCGAGGGGGTCTATTGAGAGGGAGAGGGATATATACGATGTCTTTCTCGAGATCATAGACATAGCTATTGAGAACAGAGTAGACGCTGTTATACATGCTGGCGACATGTTCCACAGCGCGGAGCTCTTCCCAACGCCATATATATATGCTATAGCTGGTCTAGACAGGCTTAGGCAGGCTGGCATAGCATTCTACATAGTTGCTGGTAATCATGACGCTGCTAAGCCTACTAGGAATAGCCCTCTAGAGCTTCTTGGAAAGCTGGGATATGCTAAGGTATTGTCTGATCACGAAGAGCCTGGTTTCGATAAGATTGTTGGGAGATCTGGAGATGTTGTCGAGATCCATGGTTACTCCTATAAAGCGTTGGATCATCTTCTCAGCGAGGGATCAAGGCCAAGGCCTGGATCTATACTCCTAGCCCATGTAAGGCTATGCGACGCCTGGTCACAGCGTTATGGAAGAGATCAGAGCATATGTTCATCTGAGAAGGACTTCATACCAACGATCCAGAGGCTTCCCAAAGGCTTCTCATACTATGCTCTAGGAGATCTCCATAAAAGCTGGAGAAACATCTACGAAGGCTCTCCGATAATATACCCAGGATCTCCTGAGGCAATATCTAGGGATGACTATGAAGAGCGGAAAGTAGTCTTTCTAGCAGAGATCGATAGAGTGCGAGTGGAGGTTAAGGAGATACCATTGAAGAAGGTGAGACCGTGGATAAATATAGAGGCTAGGGATTACCAAGAGGCTATTAGAATAGTATCAACGGATCTCGAGAGTGCTGTGAAGAGATACACCAAACCCCCCATAGTGGTTCTAAAGATCAAGAGCCCTCTATCCAGGAACGAGAGGATCAATATAGTCAGGGTTCTTGACAACTTAGTGGAGGCTAAGAAGATCCTGAGGTATGAGGGGCCTGAGGTAGAGGTTCCACAGACTAGGGAGAGTCTTGGGATTGGTGGGAGAGAGATCCTTCAGACCCAGTTGAGTATTGAGAAGGCTGTTGAGAAGCTCTTCTCAGATCCTGATGTTAGGAGGTTTATGGTCGATGAGATCATTAGGGGAGAACTAGATCCAGACAAGATCCTCTCAAGACTCGTGGAACAGGGTCTTGCAAGCAAAATCCTCAACGAGCCCGAGATAAGGAGACACCTACAGCTAGGAGTCTCTAGAAGCCTGGGTGGGAGGCTATGATTATAAAGAGGATCTATATGGAGAACCTGTTCTCACATAGAAAAACAGAGATAAGCTTTGATAGGGGTCTCACAGCAATAGTGGGTCCCAACGGTGCTGGTAAGAGCTCAATAATAGAGGCGATCTTCCTAGCCCTTTTCGACAGCGGCTCGCAGATGTCCCATGAGATCCTTAGGACTGGGAGGAGTAAGAGGGGGGTCGTGAGGATCGGTGCCAGCGGAGCCATAATCATACTCGAGTTCGAGGTTGGTGGCAAGCTATACAGGGTTAGGAGGGAGTATGACGCTGATGGGGGTAGCCTGCTCCACACACTCTCAGAGGTTATTGGTGATGGTGAGAGGATACTGGCTAGGGGGGTTTCTGATGTTACTAAATATATCTCCAAAATCCTCGGTGCCGAGGATCCAAGGATCTTCACGTCAACAATCTTCTCTAGACAGGATATGCTCAGCCAGATCCTGGAAATGCCTCCCAGCGAGAGGAAGTCAAAGATCCTGAGTCTCCTCGGTCTTAAAGATCTCGAGGAGGCGAGGGATCTTGCCAGAGAGACTGCTAACAAGGCTGAGAGGATCCTTGGAGAGCTCAGCAGCTATGAAGCAAACCTCAAGAGGCTTAGAGAGACGCTTGTAAGGGATAGGGAGGAGAGGCAGAGGCTCGCATCTGTTCTCGAGACAGAGGTTAGGAAGGTCTCGGAGCTCGAGAACAGGAGGGATGAGATAGCTTCCAGACTGGGCGTTTTAGAAAGGATCCTGGAGATCTCTAGGGAGATAGAGGCTCTCGAAAGGGCTGAGAGGGATGTTAAGGATCTTGAGAACGAGATCAGGGAGGTGGATGCCCGGCTAGGTCTTCTAAAAAGCGCGGGACTAGATTTAGAGGCTGTTAGGAAGCTAGGTACAGCCTATAGATCATCGTATGAGTGTGTTAAGAGGGAGGAGCAGTTGAGGAAGAAGATCAAGTTCTACGAAGAATCTATAGATAGGATCAAACACGAGATCTATTCCGAGGATATCAGGAGGGATCTCGAGGGTCTTGGAATAGATCCTGGTCTTAATCCCGACGAGATCTTGGCTAGGCTTGAGGGGCTTATAGAAGTTATGGCGAGAAGGCTCGGCGAGATCAGGGGTCTGCTCGATATGTATAGAAAGCTACACGAGATAAAACCCGAGGGTAATAAGTGCCCCTTCTGTGGAAGAGACCTGGATCTCGATACTCTGGGCCATATCTCGGAGAAACACAAGCTCGAGATCGATAGGCTTGAGGCCGAGGAGAGAAGGGTTAGGAGTAGTATTGAGAAGGCTAAAGCCGCTAGATCGAGGATCGAGACTGGTTTGAGAGAGCTTAAAAACCACCTAGAGAAGCTCGAAGATAGTTTGAGAGAGCTTAAGGAGATCGAGAGATGCGCTAACGATGGTAGAGAGATATGCGTATCGCTGGTCAACAAGCTAAGGAATATCGGGTATCAGGAGGGCCTAGATGCGGAATGCCAAGAACTCCTAGAAGGGATCGAGGGTGAAGTAAGAAGACTGATCGAGAGGAGAGAGGTTCTTGAAAAGAGGCTGAGGGATGCGAAGAGCCTTTACGATTCATCAAGGCTTGATAGCCTTAGGAGAGAGGTTGAGGAGATTATTAAGAACAATCAATGGCTTAGAGAGGGCACTAGCTATAGCGCTCTGAAATCTTCTCTAGAAAGGGAGAGGTATAAGATCCAAGGGGAGATAGAGGCGCTCAGAACAAGGATAGGTGTTATAAGGGGCAATATAGAGATGCTTGACAAGAGTATAAGGGAGAGGGAGCAGGAGATAGCATCGATAGAGGAGAAGATAAGGAAGAAGCCGTCTATAGAGAATGCCCTAAAGATCCTCAGGGTTCTTGAGAAAAAGATCCTCGGGGGCGAGGGGCTGATAGCTCAGATGCTCACCCAGATGGTTATCAAGGCTCTAGAGGAGGAGGTTAACAGATCTCTGGAGACCTTCTCGAGAGAATTCATGGTGGAGATAGAGAGCGATTTCAACATAAATATAAAGACAGGCTCTAGGGGGACTCTGAGTATAAATAGCCTGAGCGGGGGTGAGAGAACAATGCTGGCTATAGCCTTCAGAATAGCCCTCGCAAAAATACTCCTAGGCAGGCTTCCAAGCATAATGATCCTCGATGAGCCTACACAGAACCTCGATGTGGAGAACAAATCAAGGTTGTTCGACATGATTAAAGAGATAGCAGGCTCCCTAGATCAAGTTATAGTGGTAACCCATGATGAAGAGATAATAGAGAAGGCTGACAAGATAGTAAGAGTGGCTATCGAGAATGGTGTTAGCAAGGTATATACCTAGCCAGAAACCCAGGGTCTGAAGGGTTAAAAAAGAAGAGTTTGGGCTTTACTTTATACCCAATCTTGGGTATATCTCGGTATCTATCTTCCTCCTAGCCTCTGCATATACTTCGTCATAGAAGTTCCTTCCCTTCGAATCAATAACCACTGTTAAGGGTCCTAGGTTCTCCACCTCCAGAACCCACATAGCATCCGGTACTCCTAGGTCTAGCCAGTATACGTCTACTACTCTCTTTACCTGTGATGCCTGTAGTGCTGCTGCCCCTCCAGGGTATACTGCATAGACGGCTCCGTATTTTTTACAGGCTTCAGCGGTTCTAGGCCCCATACCACCCTTACCTATGATCATTTTCAATCCGGTCTTCTCGATCATTTCGTACTCGTAGACCTCCATTCTCGTGCTCGTTGTCGGTCCTATTACAACAACCTCCCATCTATTGTCAACTTTTTTCACCACAGGTCCCGCGTGGTATAGCACGAGATCTTTTAGATCTACTGGGAGTTTCTCGCCCCTGGCTAGGAGCTCTAACGCCCTCCTATGCCCAGCATCTCTCAGGGTTACGACAATGCCTGTGATATATACAACGTCTCCTATGTCGAGCTTTCTCACATCCCCCTCAGACAGGGGGGTTCTCAAGCTATATTCCGCCATGTCACGCCACCTCCTTGTTCAGGTGTGGATGTGTTATGTATTCAACCCTGCCATCTGGGTATATCCTCATAGAGGCTTTTCTAGCAGCCCAACAATTTATAACAACCGCAACACTCAGTGTTGCCGGGTGTCTTGGTGCGTAGTCCACATGCACATCTAACGCTGTCACCTTACCCATCATTCCGTGGGCTCCAAAGCCGATGTCGTTTATAGCTCTGAGGAGCTCTTCCTCAAACTTAGCAACCTCGGGAACCTCGTGTCTCTGACCAACCGGTCTTAGGAGTCCTTTGTAGGCGAGCTTCATAGCAGTGCTAACATTGGGACCTATACCAACGTTGACAATTATCGGGGGGCACGGTTGTGGCCCGGCCTCGTATACGGCCTCGATAACGTATTTCATAACGCCCTTCAACCCTTCAGCGGGTATGAGGTTCTTAGCCCTTCCAATAACCTCGCTACCACCGCCTTTTAGCAGAACAGTGATCTCTGCTGTATCGCTACCCTCAACAAAGTCCCAATCGATCCATGGCATATAACGCCCAGTATTATCTCCGGGATTCTTGCCTGTAAAGACATCTATGGTGTTGGGTCTCAGGGGTATTCTCTTTGTAGCCTCAACAGTAGCCTTCCTGAGGATCGATGGTAAGAGGGCTGTGAACGGGAACTTATCACCAACAGCTGCATGGAACATAACAACACCGGTATCTTGGCATATAGGTAGCCCCTTCTCTCTAGCAATCCTTACATTATCGATCATGGCTTTGAGGAAGCTCTTAGTGGCAGGGATATTCTCGATCTCGTATGCCTTTAGAAGGGCATTCTCGACATCATCGGGAAGCCATACAGCTGCGGCTTCTATAAGTTTTACCGTGGCTTCAAGAAGCTTATTCTCTATGGAAGCTATACCCATTAAGTACACCAATTATATTAGCGAATCAGAGCTTAAAATTTATAAATCTGAAATAGCTGATTCAAGCCCTGTTATTGCTTAACCCTATATAGCTTGATCTTCCTGGATCCTCTGAGACTCAGAGTTGCTGTAAGCATGCCTCTTCTAACAAGTGCTTCTATCGATGTATATACACCTCTGAGCGAGCTATCACCACCAATTCTTTTCCAAACCTCGTATGCAGTCATCCCTTCATTTGATCTTGACAAAACCTCAACGATCCTTTTCTGAAGCTCTGTCACCCTCGACCCGCTATAGATTCTTCTCGGGTTCATGTAGGGTATCCTCTTTATCTCAGAGCCCGTTATCACTGCAACACAGTTCCTCATCCTCTTTGAAAACGCATATGATGTTGCTGAGATAGGCCTCATATAGATACCTCTCGACGAGAGCTCTATTATAGCCTCAACTATATCCTGATCATCGATCCTCTCGATCCTTACTCCCCCTATTTTTAGCAATACATCACGCATTCCAACCACTCCCCTATGGCTTGTTGTTGTGGCAACAATCTCAGGGGATTCCTGGGCTATGCCGAGCTCCTCTAAGGTTTTGAAGCCCCTGGCTATGCTATAGGCTAGCACACCCTCTTCTGCTGGGATGCATACGCGTTTCACATGCCCCAGCTGCTCATAGATCTCATACGATATGGTTTTGAAGCCCTCTATCATATATGGATCCTCATAGTATATGTTAGGATTTAGATCCCCGAAGACTATCCTCACACCAAGCCTGCTGATCTCGATTATCTCGTTCGAGGAGCTTACGGGACCGTTTACCGAGACTGTTAGATCGATCTCTCTCCTTGCTAGATAGGTTGCAAGGGATATCGAGAGATCTGGTGAGTAACTAATAACAGCCTTATCGATACATATGTTGCTCGCGAGAACGCTTGATCCTCTATCGACATAAGACCTTGTTGGATTCCTCGTCTCATCCTTGATAAGCACGCCCCTAACCCTCCTAACAGGGGTGAGGCCCTCTCCCAGAGTCACAATACCCCCTGATCTTGGGAGCATGGTCTCGTATCTCCACATGCTTGGAGTGCTTCTAGCTATACTCCATCTCCTGTTAATAAGGATCTCTAGCGGGGCTCCGCATGAGGGGCATCTAGGACCTTCTCTCAGGCTTCTCGTATTATAGCCGCATATGCCGCATATATATTCCATTAAAAACCTACCTAGCTATCTCTTAATAATATCTATAAACATCTCATGAATAGCTGTCTCGCCAGAGATCTCTGGGTGGAAGGCTGATGCGATCATGCTGCCCTCAATAGCGAGGATCGAAATCTTCCCAAGATCTGGGGCCTCGATGCTGGAGAGAGATCTAGCATTACCCCAGATCTCCACAATCGCCGGAGCCCTGATAAAGATAGCCCTTATCCTCCCAACCCCCTCAACATCAGCCTCGGTTTCGAAAGACTCCCTCTGCCTCCCAAACGCGTTTCTCACAACACCTATTGACATCACGCCGAGCAGGGGTTGAGTTACCTCGCCAACAACCCTATCCCTAACCCTCTTTGCCATGAGGATTGCGCCTGCACATGTTCCGAGCGTTGGTAGACCCTGGGTTATCATCTCCCTCAGCTCCTCGGTCATGCCGCTTCTCTCGATAAGCCTTCCAATAACCGTAGACTCTCCCCCAGGGATCACTATACCGCTGAGCCCTCTAAGCATTGATCTATCCTTAACCGGGATAACCTCTCCCGAGACACTCCTCTTACCCATAGCCTTTCTCAGAAGATATATGTGTTCCTCATAATCCCCTTGAAGACCTAGAACCCCGATCCTCAACCAGAACCCCTCACTTGGAGAAGCTCCTCAGGCTTTAGCAACTTTATATCTATACCCTGCATCGCGCTCTTCTCAGAAACCATTCTCTGGGCTTCAACAACGGCCTCGGGATCATCCCATCTAGATGTTGCAAGAACTATGGCTTCAGCCCTAGCCCTCGGGTCGCTTGATTTAAAGATCCCAGAGCCTACGAATACGCCATCAGCCCCGAGCCACATCATTAGGGCAGCATCAGCAGGTGTCGCTATACCTCCTGCTGCGAAGTTTATAACAGGCAGTCTTCCGAGGTCTGCTACGAGCTTGACAAGCTCATATGATACCTTAGAGCTTCTCGCATAGTCCCTCAGGAATTCCTCATCATCTCTCCTAGAAGCAAGGGTTCTTAGATCGTTGTTAAGGGTCTTCATATGCCTCACAGCCTCAGCAACGTTTCCTGTCCCAGCCTCTCCCTTTGTCCTGATCATGGATGCCCCCTCGCTTATTCTCCTCAGAGCCTCGGGAAGGTCTCTCGCACCATTTACAAACGGGACTTTAAATATCCATTTATTAATATGATGCTGATCATCCGCTGGTGTAAGCACCTCAGACTCATCGATCAGATCGACACCTATTTCCTCAAGTATGACTGCCTCCATGTAGTGCCCTATCCTGCATTTAGCGCTAACGGGTATTGTTATGGAGTTCATCACCTCCTCTATAGCCTTAACATCAGCCATTCTAGCAACGCCGCCGCTTCTCCTAACATCATAGGGTAGCTTATCGAGCACCATGACCCCAACGGCTCCGGCATCCTCAGCTATGCCAGCCTGCTCGGGGTTTGTGACATCCATTATGACTCCGTTTCTAAACATGGTTGGAAAGCCTATCTTCACTCTGACAGTTCCGCAGGATCCTATGCATCGCTCCCTCTTAATAGTATCCCTTATCTCTGCTAATCCGTAGAAGAGATCTCTAAGCCTCTCCAGATACCCTGTAACTTCAACCCAGCTCATATTGCTCTCCGCAAATGCTTCGCTGTGGGAGAATTAGGCGTTGTTGAAGCTTCAATAGTGGCTATGCTTTCATCCCTGCAATATATATGGGACTTGATCTTAGAGTTTAAGATCCCGTTTTCTCGATCTCTTCCTTCTCCTTTCTCCCAGGCTGAACCCCTCCTATCTGTCCTATCTGGGCTAGTCCTTTCTTTATCTCCTGGATCCTCTGGACTATCTCAAGCCACTTAGCCAGGGACTCTAGATCCAGGGGGTCGCTTTTCGTGGAGAGTTTTTTGACGAGCTCCATCATCTTAACAGAAGCTAGATCCTCTATCTTTGAAAGGACAGATATGACAGAGACAGTACTAGCCTCCTCATCACTCCTTACCAGGAAGACTTTCCCGTGCAAAGGACATATAACCTCACCTCCCCTTAATCTAAAGAGTGGAGATCCACATGACGGGCATGTCTCTGCGAGCATTGCAGCACCTGCTTTTAATAGCTCGCTCATTTTCTTAACAAGATCAGAACTTCCTCCACGCTCCATTAATACCCACTACTGTGTATTGCTTCTCGCACAATATAGGTTTGTGGGCTTTCACGGATCGTGCATAGAGAGTTTCTAAACCTCGGGATCTTTTTAAATCATTTATGTAAAGACTAATTGTGGTAAAAGCGGGCGTTATTTTTAAGATTGTTTATTTTTACATTAAATGGGATAATATTGAGTGGAAAGCTAGGGATCCTTGCTCCAGCCAAGATCGAGATCCAGCCTAGGAGAGAGGTAATCGCCGGGATTACAACGTTCCTCACAATGGCCTACATAATATTCGTAAACCCACTGATCGTTGGATCCGGCTTCGAGCTAGCACTAAAGAACGCTCTAGGTGTTCAGAGCCTCTCGCCAGAGCAGATGGCTCTCGTTAACAACGTTAAGGTTGGTATTGCTGCTGCAACGATCGTGGCAGCAGCCTTCGGATCCATCTTGATGGCGCTATACGCGAAACTCCCCTTCGCAATGGCACCGGGGATGGGTGAGAATAGCTTTATAGGGTTCTCAGTGATCCCTGCGTTCACAGCTGTTCTCGCAGGAATGGGGTTGAAGGGAGAGGCAGCAGCTCTAACAGCACTGTATGCAGCGATCTTCGCTGTCTTTGTAGACGGCTTAATATTTCTCTTCGCAGCATGGTCTGGGATTAGGGAGAGAGTGCTTAGAACGATCTCGCCTAACCTTGCCTACGGGATCAGTGCCGGTATAGGTCTCTTCATAACATTCATAGGCCTCTCACTAGCAGGCTTTGTCCAACCCGGTGTCGGAACCCCTGTTACCTTTAATGTTAAGGCTTTTGTCGAGCCCCAATCCATAATAGCTTTCGCGGGTCTTGTGCTAGCATCTATACTATATATAAAGAGGTTCTCGCCAGCATTCCTCGTAACAATAGTTATCCTAACAATAGTTGGTATAGTCGCGGGTCTTGTGAGCATCCCCCAGAGGATCTTTGAAATACCTAGTTTTTCAACATCGCTAGTCCCGGTGATGCCGAATGCTATTAAAGCGTATATAGACCTCATATTCCTCGCATTCCCGATAGCCTTCTCGCTATTCCTTGTAGAGTTCTTCGACGGGATAGGAACTATAGCAGGACTAGCAACCAAGGCGGGGCTTGTGAATGGGAGTGGTAGGCCAGTCAACATAGATAGAGCTCTATATACAGATGCATCTGCAACGGTTGTGGGCGCTCTTGCGGGTACCACGACAACTGTTGTATATATAGAGTCTGCTTCGGGGATAGAGGCTGGGGGGAGGTCTGGTCTTACAGCTCTTGTCACGGGGATTCTCTTCCTATGCTTCCTCCCAATAGCCCCCTTGGCGGCATCTATACCGGGTTTTGCTACGGCACCGGTTCTGATCCTTGTGGGGCTGCTCTTCCTCAGCGTTATAAGGAAGATCGATCTTGAAGATCTCACGGAAGCTATACCGAGCTTCATGGCTATAATAGCAATACCACTCACATACAGTATAGCTACGGGGATAGGGCTTGCCTTTATAACATATACATTGGTGAAGCTCCTCTCAGGAAGGTTTAAGGATATAACGCCTGCAACTATAGTGATAACCCTGATATTTATACTCTACTTCGTCATGCTGCCAAGTCTCCACTAAAAACTTAAAAACTAGATCTTTTTTCAGCACGATCTTTAATCCTTTCTAGGGCTCCTAGGTATAGTTCTTCTAAGATCCCTCTCACGTCTTCTAGATATCTCCACCTATTCCTTATAACATCTATCTCGCTTAGCTCTACAACCACCTCGAGAATCCCTTCTTCGGAACCCATCTCACTGACGATTCTACCCTGGGGGTCTGAGATAAAGCTCCCCCCAAGCACCTCTCTTCCATCTACATAGGTTATACCTGTTGGGTTTATGTGGATAAAATATACAGTGTTTTCAGCAGCCCTCGAAGATCCTATGGATCTCCAGAGGTAAGATCTGTTGGCTGGTATTATGCTCGGGTTAGCGATAATATCAGCACCCATGAGAGCAGCGATCCTCACGATCTCGGGGTACGCTGCATCAACACATACTACAGATGCTACCGAAAACCCATGCTGGGTTCTCATAAAGGCTGGAGGACCTCCAGGCGATATCCTAGCCCTCTCGCCGGTAGCGGCGCTGGGGAAAACCTTTCCTCCGATTGAGATGCTGCCAGATCTATCTATTATCAGGCTCTTAGATGTAACCACGCCTTCCTGCTTGATATATGAGGATCCTGATACGAGAACCCTCGATCTAGATGCGTCGATCAGTTCCTGCGAGGCCTCCAAATACTCCCCATATGTGATCGGGGATCTTCCCAGCCAGTTCTCGTAAATAGCCATAAGATCTGGTGCAGATGCTGTTGACGCTATATCCCTAACTCTTGCCAGGTTTTCTCTATACTCCTTCTCGATCCTCGACTGGATCAGAGAGATCTTTAGTGTGCGTTTCTGCACTACTCCCGCCCCTCTTGAGGCTGTATATAGCCGCTTGAGATCTCTATCAACCCCATTCCTATGAGATCATTTATTATCTTCCTAGCCTCAGCCCTATCAACCCCGAGATCCCTTGAGAGGATGTTCACAGCATCTATAACCTTAAAAGAGCCATAGACCTTGAAAGCCTCGACAATCCTCTCATAAGCCATAGCATGCTTATTAGGGATCTTTACATCCCTGACACCATCTCGATCTATATGGGCGTGGAGGATCCCACTGGGTGTTTCTATAATATATCTCCCAACACCCATATCCATCTGCTTTAAACCCACCACCACAAACCCCCTTGATAGAAGAATAGCTCTACCGCCATCTGTGTATATGCCTAGTGCTTTGTCGACAAAACCTCTTCTATCAATTATGCTTGTCCACGAAGCATATACCATGTGGTGCTCGCCACAACCATACACGATCCTGGAGAGATCCTCGGCTCTTAGATACCCTCCTGCTGTGAGGCTCTCCTCCCTCACACCCCATAGGTCACAAACACGAATACTCCCATAACCAGATCTAAGGAGCCTGGATATGTGGAGCCCCATTATGACGCCTAGTGCGAATCTGTTTTTCGATATAAACGCAACCCTGGATCTAAAGATCTCTTCGAGGAATTCAAGCACGCCCAAAAGATCACCTTCTGATAAAGGCTATGCTGTATAGTATTGCTAGGATTATTATTAGCAGTGGTGAGGTATAGATCTCGATACCCCCGATCCTTGTTCCTATAAGGAGAAGGCTTCTAACAGGCTCTGGGAGGCTTGTTTCTCTGAGCATCGATGCTATCTGGGGGCCTATGGCGAGAAGCAATCCTATCAGGAGTATTAGTGCTCCCATGATTATTAATGGCCATGCTATTATCTGGAGATCCTGGCTAGAGGGGTACACAGTAGCACCATAGTGGTATTGGTAAGAGGCGGCATATTTCTTAACACTTAGAGCCCTCTCTCAAGCCCCGCTGGTCTTTATGTTTTTCTTGAGCTGTTCTAGGAAGATCTCGATCTCCTCTATGGTGTTATACAGGTGGGGAGATACCCTTATAATCCCCGGTCTCGGGGATATGATGATCCCTCTGGAGCTGAGCTTCTCCGCAAGGCCGTATGGATCTCTATATTCAAACACAACTATGGCTGTATGACTATCCCTCGGGGTCTTTAACCTTAACCCGAGATCCTCCACACCATCCATAAGCCTTCTAAC
>Ga0101942_100397_pt1 | contig 17412 bp, 7 predicted proteins | sample DewCreD2012metaG_4_FD_75243 | JGI IMG/M metagenome (GOLD analysis project Ga0101942, IMG submission 75243) | Hot spring sediment bacterial and archeal communities from British Columbia, Canada, to study Microbial Dark Matter (Phase II) - Dewar... ...
GCATCGTAGACCTCATCGTGAGGGAAATAATACGCTCGCTTCGCCTCTCCCCCCCCGAGCCGATTGACATAGAGGGAGTAATAGGGACTCGCCTGGACCGCCGCCCACGCCGGCGTGCCGAGGAAGAGCACGAACGCCGCCACCGTGAAGCCGCGACGCACCCAGATCATCGGAATTCTCCGAAGCCCCTCGCGGATCACGAGCGCGATCCCCACGGCCGCCGTCATGTACACGAACGGCATGAGGCTCAACGTGTACCTCAACCATTTCGCTCCGAAGAGCGTATACGGGACGAACCAAAAGACAAGCATGAAGCGCAAGAAGAATGGGCCTTCATCCTTCCGCCCCCACACGACGAACACGAGCGCCAGAAGGAACGAAGTCACGGTGAACGCGGCCACACGATAGACGACGGGCACGAAATGCGCGAACATTCCCACTCCGATGTCCAACACGAGCAGAGCGCCGAGGGCGATCCCCCCCACCTGCGCGCGGCGATCCCGCGCCGCCTCCACCATCACCGCCGCTTCCTTGGAAAGCCCCGCGCGACCAATGATCCCCATCAAGCCGATCGCGAACGCGAGAAGAAGCGCGGGCGGCACCTTCACCGCGAGGAAGAGGGCGTAGAAATAGAGCGGCGTGCGGTTCGTGAGCTTCCACGCATTGTTGTAGTAGAGTTCCCCCATCATCTCATATCCGTGATGCGGAACGGTTGTCTCCGTGAGATAGACGGCCAGATACCGCAGCGTCTCCGGATGAAAGAGCAGCGGATTGGCGACGACGAAGGCCAAGAAGAAGGCGAGGAAAAAGCCCATCATCGCGCGCCGCCCAAGCGGCGCATTCGTTTGCCGATCATGCGGGCGCAAGTAGTTGTAGAGGAAGATGAGCCCCATGTAGTGCGGGAAATACTTCGACGCGAGCATGAGCCCGAAGCTGGCGCCGCTCAACCGATACAACCACTGACGTCGCGCCGTCTCCACTGGCCCCTCGTGCTTCGCTTTCATGAAGAAGAAGAAGGCCAACCACATGAAGAACACGAGCAGCGTATCCTCCTTCGCCACGCGATTGATGGCGATGGCGTTGATCCCCGTCGCCCAGAGGATGGCCGTCAGCCACCCGACCAAGGGATCGAACAGCTCGCGGGCGAAGAGGAAGAGGACAACGGTCGTCAGCGCGCCCACCAGGACGTTCGGGAGGCGGAGAGCCGTCTCCTCGGAGAGGCGCCACTCCGGATGAGAAGCCGCGATCGCCCGGTTCCATCTCTCGGCCACGAGGAAGGAGACGAGGATGAGCGACTTCATGAGCATCGGATGTTCGGCGTTCGGCGTGAAATCGCCCCGCCGATAGGCTTCGACGGCCGCGATCTTCCGCGCTTCGTCCTCGCTCACGCCGACAGCATCCAACTGGACGGCCCGTAAGGCGAAGGCCACCACGACGAGAAGAGCGAGGGCGAGCCCTTCGCGGCGCTTCCTCTTTGGGCGCGCGCCAGATCGAACAGCTCGTTCGTCCTCTGCGCCGACGGCGGAGATGGAACCCAGCATCTTCAGAACTCGATCTCGAACTTCCCGCGGAACGTGCGCGGCACGCTGTTGTAGAACGTCCCAAACGCGGGACTGTGAGTGTTGCTTTGGACGTCGCGCGGATTCCAATGGTTCGTCACATTGAAGATCTTCACGCCCAGGCGCGTTCGATACTTCTTTCCGAAGAAGGGGATGGTCACCCCCTTGGTGATCTGCAGATCGAGGGAGAAGAAGCGCGGGAAGCGCCCGCCGCGATTCCGCGGCCCGACGAAATTCTGCTCCTCATCCACGAGCGAGAAGGGGAAGCCATCGCGCCAATCCACGACCGGCGAGAGGAGGAGATCGAAGGGCAAGCGGAGATCCCCCCAAAGAAGAAGGCGATTCGGCGCGTCGAAGGGAAGTCGCGAGTATTCGTTCGGCCGAACGACGGGATTGCGGAAGTTGCCGATGTACGTCGAGAACGAGTTGAGATCGCCTTCGGCGCGCGAGCGAACGTAGGCCAGGAAGAGATCGTGCTGCTCCTGAAGGCGAAGCCGCGCGACGATCTGGAACTCCCGATAGCGCGAACGCCCCCGATTGCTGAGGACGAGCGCGCTCTCGCCGGTCGGAGATGTCTGCGGCTCCAGGAGGAAGTCGCGCCGAGAGCGCCGCTCCTCATAGCCGAAGCGCAGGAGCACGCGTCGGGTCAACTCGCGGTCCACTTGTACGCTCCACGCCGTGCTGCGCGGCGTTCGATACCGCCCGCTCTCGACGACGTTCCGAAAGACGCGCGGGCCATCGAGGATCGTCTCCCCATCAAGCCCGAACCGCACGATCTGCATGGCTTGGTACTGCTCGAAGGCCCCGACGTTGAGCGGGACCTTGTCGTAGAAGATGCCGATCCCTCCGCGCACGATCACCCGCGGATCGGGGAAGGGCAAAAGCACGAATCCCACACGCGGCGCGATGTTGTTCTCCCGCGCGATCCCATTCCAATCGTAACGAATCCCCCCATCGAGCGTCAGCCGCGGATGAATCGTCCACTTGTCCTGCCCGTAGAGCGTCACCTCGGTATTGCGGCGCTGCAGCCGACCCTCCCCAAGGAACGTCAGCAATTGCGCCAGCGTCCCATCGGCGCGCAGGATGTGCACGGCATCGCTTCGGTCGTACCCGGTGAACGTATTGACGGCGATATTGCTCCCGATTTTGAACGCATGCTGGCCGCCCCAGGAGAACGTCGGGAGATGATAGACCTCCATCCACTCGTAACGCCGACTGTCCCGATACTGCCGATTGAACCAGCCGCCGGCGTTGCCATGAGGCGTGATGCGAAATGGCGGCGGGCTATTGCCGTAGATCTCCGCGTCGAAGTCCTTGAGGCTGAAGCTCGATTGCAAGAGCGAGCCGTTCTGGAAAGCTGCCTGTTCGTGTAGGGCGACGAACCAACCGCGCTGATGGAGATTCGGCGTCGTCCCCATCGGGTTGAACGTATTCAGATTGACGAAGTCGAGCTTCTGCGGGAAGATCGAGACGATGAGCGTCAGGCGATGCGCCGCCGCGAGGGCGACATCGAAGCGGGAGAATGAGTCGAACGATTCCAACCGCGTGTCGTTCTGCAGATCCGGCAAGCTCGGAACGCGCGTCCGCACGAAGCGGTATTCGAGGCCTTGGAAGAAGAAGAGCCGATCCCGCATAAGCGGCCCGCTCAGGGCGAAACGCGGCGTCGCGGATTCGATCCCCATGATCGTCCCGGCGCGCTTGCGCAACCGAGGGATGAAGTTCGTGAGCAGATATTTCCATTCGTTCGTGCCGGCGCGCGTCTCGATGGCCGTGACGGCTCCGGTGAACTTGCCGAACTCCGCCGAATAGGGGTTCGAGTAGACGTGGACGCTCTCGACGGCCTCGATCGGCAACTCGATGGCCGACTGTCCGGTCACCGGATCCGTGGCATTGAGGCTGGAAACGAGCATGCCACTTTGCGTCGCCCGCGCGCCCTTCACGTTCAAGAGCCCATCGGGGCCGCGCACGACGCCCGGCAAAAGCGGCAACGCATCCTGAAATTTCTCGTTCACCAAAGGCGCGTTGCGTAAAAGCGGAGCCCCGAGCTGCGCGGGAACGTGCGACTCGATGCGGCGCAGTTCATCTTCGCCCGCCGTGATCGTGACGGCCTCGCGCACGGCCTTCGGCCTCAATTCGACCGCCACCTCCACAACGGCACCAAGCGGCACCATGATCTTTTGCGCGAACCGCTCGAATCCCTCGATGTCAACCGAGAGCACATAGTCCCCCGGAGGAAGATCGCCAAAGCTGTAGTTCCCCTCTTCGTCGCTGATCGTCTGCGCCACCTTCCCCGGCAGGAACTCCCCGCTCAGAACGAGGAGCACGCCGGCCAAGGGCTCACGCCGATCGGCCGTCACGGCGATGACCTTTCCTTTAATGCGCCCGACCTGAACGGAAGCGGCCGCGCTCGCCGCGCGCTCCCACAAGCTCGCCCATCCAAGGTTCAGGAGCAGGACAAAGGCGAGGAATCGCCAGCGGGTCTTCTTGACCTCACCGCCCTGACGTCTCATCCTCGTCCTCCTCAAACGATCGAACTCTCCTCACGCCGAGACGACGATCTCCGGCTCCAGCCGAACGACCGCTTTGATCGAATTCGAGATGAAGCAGTTCTGTTCGGCCTTCTCCAGGAGCCGCTCGGCGCGCTCACGATCAGCTTCGGATCGAACTCTGAGCAGGGGTTTGATGAGGATCTCCGTGATCTGGTAGCCCGCGCCTTCGCTCTTCTCCAATTTCCCCCACGCGCTCACGCGGAGATCCGCAATCGGCAATTTGGAGAGGTGCGCGATCGCCATGAAGGTGAGGACGAAACACGCATTGACCGAAGCCACAAAGAGCGTCTCCGGCGTCCACACTCCCGCCTGCCCCTGAAACTCCGGCGGAGAGGAAACCTCGAGCACCGGCGCTCCCGGAGATCGAACTTGCATCCGACGCTCGCCCACCCACACGGCCTCCGCTTCATACATGTACGATCTCGCCACGTTCGTCCCTCCTCAACGCCATCACAGCGCAATGCGCGCTCTACAGGAGATCGATCCAACATCGCCCGAGAAGTTTCATTTTAAACGGAAGTGTCCTCCCCCGCAAAAAGAGCACGCCATACGAACGCCTGCGCCGTACTCGGTCGAACGCACAGGGAGACGGGGCACGCGCGCGAGTCTCTGGAATTCCGTGGGCGACTTGATAAAATTTCTTCGCATGCAAGGCCGATGGGATCCGGAGCGGCGTCCGCTTCGTCCGGTGTGGCGTGCCTTCCTGATCGGGCTGGGCACAGTGGCCCTCATCTTGGGCCTCATCGGCATCTTCGTCCCAGGACTGCCGACGACGCCTTTCCTCCTTATCGCCGGCGGATGCTACGCGCGCAGCTCGGAACGACTCTACCGATGGCTCGCGAGCCGATCTTGGTACAGAGAATCGGTGGGCACGTTCATCGAGCAACGAGCCCTTCCGGCGAAGACGAAGGTGATCGCGCTCATCATGGGTTGGAGCCTGCTCGGCTATCTCGCTTTTTTCGTCGCCGAAGACCTCGCCCTGAAGGTTCTGGTTCTGGTCGTCGCTCTGATCAAGACCTCGGTTATCGTGCTCATCAAAACGGCCCGATGACCATTCCGCTTCACAGGACTTTCCCTCTCACCGAGCAGAGAGGCTTTCAAAGGCCTAGAGATCTCCGAAATTTTGGATGAAATTTCCGAAAATTTGGAAAGTCGAGGGGGATTCGCGCACCTCACTCTCGCGCCGAATGTGGACTCAAGATTTGGATTTTCAAAATCTTAACCAATCAGCGGTGGTTTCCCGGCAAAAACGGCACGCAACTTGCTTGCCTGAAAAACGGTGGCTTGGAGCTAGTATCCTTCAGGAGGTGAGCTTATGAAAAAGACGAGCCTGACGATAATAGTCATGCTTGGGTTGCTGGCGTGGGCTTCGGTGGCCCCGGCTCAAGTACGGCCCGTTGGTCAGCTCACGGGGATCGTGCAAGACCCAGCGGGAGCCGTCGTACCGGGCGCTGAAGTGAGAGCGCAAGATGAAGCGACCGGAGCCACACAGACACAGAAGACAGGGTCCGATGGAGGATTCACCTTCGTGAACCTCCAGGTGGGCACCTATAAGCTCACAGTGAGCATGCCGGGATTTAAGACGACGGTCCTCTCGGGCCTCAAAGTAGACGCGGGGCGAACGACGACCGTCGTCATAACCTTACAGGTCGGTGAGATCGCCGAGGCCGTAGAGGTTGTCGGGGGGCTCGAGCTCTTAGAGCGGACGACGACGACCATTGAGACGACTGTTCGGGGCGATGTGATTCGGCGACTACCGTTGAACAACCGTGATACACTCGATTTCACACTCCTGATGCCCGGGGCCCAGCAGGGCGGAACGGCACGTCAGAGCACGTTCCTCGGCCTGCCCAAGGGAGCCATCAACATCACGATGGATGGCGTGAACATTCAGGATAACCTGCTCAAGAGCGCTTTTGGTGGTGGCATGTTCACCATCGTGCGGCCGCGGCTGGATGCCGTCGAAGAGGTGACGGTCAAGACGGCCGGCGTGGGTGCGGATGCTGCCGGTGAAGGAGCCGTTCAGATCCAGTTCGTCACCCGCCGGGGGACGAATACCTTCCGCGGGACGCTCTTCTGGGATCATCGCAATGACGCGCTCAATGCCAACACGTGGTTTAACAACGTCCTTGGACTGCGGAAGCCCAGGAACCTGCTCAATGTCTTCGGCGGCAACGTGGGCGGCCCGATCTGGAAGGACAAGATCTTCTTCTTCTTCAACTACGAAGAGTTCCGCCTGCCGGAGTCGCGTCCGCGAGAGAACCTGATCCTGACGCAAGAAGCCGCACAGGGCATCTTCCGATATCGCGGTACGGATGGAGTCGTGCGCGCAGTGAACCTGCTACAGGTAGCGGGAGCGGCCGGCTTCCCGAGCACCATTGATCCTACCGTTGGGGACATGCTGCGACAGATCGAGGCAGCGCGATCGCGCGGAGCGATCAGCCCGTTCGACCTCTTCCGCGAGCGCTATCGGTTTGAGGCTCCGAGCATGCAGGTGCGGCGCTTCCCCACTCTGCGCATGGATTACCACATCACGGACAAGCTGCGGTGGCATGGCGTCTGGCATTACAACTATTTCTCCTCCTTCCCGGACACGCTGAATTCGATGGATCCCACGTTCCCCGGTTTGGGGAAGCCAGCCGGTCAGTACTCCAATCGCTTCTCTGTGACGACGGCCCTCCAGTATACGATCACACCGAGTGTGAATTATGAATTTCGCTTTGGCGTTCAGGGAGCGCCCGTGCAGTTCTTCCCCGAATCGGGACCGGAGATCTATCCGGCGGGCGTCCGCATCCTCTGGCCTCTTGGGTTGCAGAGTCTGCACGCGCGGCCGGGCGCCGCAGGAACCTCACGCTCGCTTCCATCGAGCCGAAACACTCCCGTCTACAATCTGCAAAACACCCTGGGTCTTGTCCGCGGGAAGCACTCGTGGGTCTTCGGGGGAACTTTCACGCGCGTAGGGTTCATTGACAATTCCTTTGGTGGGGCAGGCGTTCCCATAGTCTCCTTCGGTGTCGTTAGTGGAGATCCCGTCGCATCGGCGATTCAAGCGGGATTGCCCAATATCAGCACGACGGACCTCGGCAATGCGCTGGCGCTCTATGCTCTGCTGACAGGCCGGATCTCCGGCGTCTCCGGCACCCGCAACGTGGATGAGAAGACGAAGCAGTATGTCCACCTTGCCCCACTGGTACAGCGGGCGCGGCAGGACGAATTCGGCCTCTACTTCATGGATTCCTGGCGCGTGACGCCGTCGTTGACGCTCAATTACGGATTGCGCTGGGAGTTCCAGGGAGCGGCCGAGAACACCAACGACATCTACACGAGCCCGCGGGCGGAAGACCTCTGGGGTATCTCCGGCGTCGGCAATCTGTTCAAGCCGGGCGTCTTCCGTGGGATCGCCGACCCGCAAATTGACCAGCGCTCGCGCAAGATCTATAACCGCGACTTCATCAATCCGGCACCGAGCTTCGGGCTGGCCTGGAACCCGCGATTCGAGCATCCCTTCTTCCGGTTCCTGTTTGGCGATGAGCGAAAGTCGGTCTTCCGCGGGAGCTACTCGATCGCTTACACGCGCGAAGGGCTCAATCACTTCACGACCTTCGCCGGTGGGAATCCCGGTCTGACGCAATCCATTTCGTTGACGGCGGGCGTGGACTTCCCGATCGGCGGCTTGCTCCTGCGCGATCGGCTGCCGGCGTTTCGCGAGGACCCGGCCACCTTCAGCTTCCCCACGCCGATGTCGCGCTTCACCTTCATTGGAGGTAATTTCTTCGCTTTCGATCCCAATATCCGCACCCCGTACATCCAAAGTTGGTCCTTCGGCTGGCAACGCGAGCTGACCCGAGACATGGCGATTGAAGTTCGCTATGTTGGCAATCGCGGGACGAAGCTCTGGCGGGGATTCAACCTGAACGAAGTGAACATCTTCGAGAACGGGTTCCTGCAAGAGTTCATCAATGCTCAGCGGAATCTGGCCATCAGCCGCGCTCAAGGGCGCGGTAACCGCTTCGATAACCAGGGACTGCCGGGCCAGGTTCCCCTGCCGATCTTTGAGGCGGCCTTTGGCGCCCGTGGCCGTCAGCCGGCGCTCTCGCTGGCATCCGGGTTCGGAAACGCCTCCTTCATCACGTTGCTGGATCAGGGTCAAGCGGGAGCCATGGCCAGTGCGTTGGCCTCGACGGCGACCTTCCTCTGCCGAGCGGTGGGAAGTGCCCTGCCGCGCTGCGCGGCCCTGGGCTTCGATGTGCCTGGTCCGCTGCCGATCAATTTCTTCCAGGTCAATCCCTACGCAGCGAACCGTGGGGTCTGGTTGCTGACGAATGCCTCCTTCTCTACGTACAACGGCTTGCAGCTCATCTTCCGACGTCGTCTGGCGCAAGGCTGGCAGATGACGGCCCACTATACCTTCTCGAAGGCGCTCACGGACCTCTACGCCGATTCGGCCACTTCGAGCGTCGCCTTCAGCACACTGCGCAATCGGCGGATGGACAAGGGACCCTCGCCCTGGGACCTCACGCATGTCTTCGTGAGCGACTTTCAGTATGAGCTGCCCTTTGGTCCCGGTCGGCGCTGGTCGTCCGGCTCCGGTGTCCTGAACCGGTTCATCGAGGGATGGCTTGTCGGCGGGATCGTCCGCATCCAATCCGGACGCGTGTTCCGGCTCGTCAGCGGGCGGGCAACCGTAAACCAGTTCGAGTCAGGAGTCATTCTCAAAGGGATCACCATCAAGGAGCTTCAAGAGAAGATCGGCGTGCGAAAGGTTCCCGGCGCCCGGGACATCTTCTTTGTGACGCCGGATCTGATCGGGCCCGATGGCTGCTCTAACCGAGCGATCTTGGATGTGCCGACGACGCCAGGTCAGTTCGGCTCGCTCGTTTTCCTGCGCGGCCCTCGATTCGTTAAGCCCGATCTCACGCTCCAGAAGCGCACGCGGGTCACCGAACGGATCAACATCGAGTTCTGGGCCGAGTTCTTCAATGCCTTCAACTACCAGAACTTCTTGATCGGTGGTCCCAATGATGCGGGCATCACCCACAGCATTGACTCGACGGCCTTCGGTCGCACAACCCAGTTCTTCAACGACCTCGGCAATCAGGATCCGGGTCCGCGCATGATCCAGTTCCGCATTCGGGTGAACTTCTGAAGCATCGAAGGGGGGCCTGAAGAAAGGCCCCCCGAATTCCAAACGGAATGGCGATCCTCTAGTTCAAGAGGGTGAACTCACCCCTCTCGCCCGGATCAGATCAGCATTCTCGCAGCGCACGATTCGCTCGCTTATTTTTGCGGATAGCCGAGCTGAGCAAGCAGCGCGCGGATCCGTTCGGCATTCGGCGAGTTCGGATCCATTTGCAGATACACGTTCCAAGCTTCGACTGCCTTCGGAATCTGGCCCGTCTGCGCGTAGAGCTTCCCCAGATACAAATACGCCAACGCGCGCTCTAAGCCTTCGGCCTTCGTCCCACGGACAAGATGCGACTCGGCCTCCTGCACGTCATCGCTCTCCAAAAGCGCGATGCCCAGATGGACGTGAGCCGTCAACCAATTCGGACTCTGTTCAAGAACACGCCGAAGAGGAACGGTAGCTTCCCGATAACGGCCGAGATGGTTCAAACAGATCCCGAGGTTCAAAAGGGGATAGAGGGCTTCCGGATCCTTCTCCAATGCTTGGCGTAACAGTCGCTCAGCCTCCGCATACGCTTTCTTCCCCATCTGCAGGACGGCCAATTCATTGTACGCGTCCACGAACTCCGCATCGCGTTTGAGGGCTCGCCGCAGTTTCTCCTCGGCGGAAGCGAGCTTCCCCCGCTCAATCTCCTCAAGCGCTTCTTGATAGAGCCGAGCTGCTTCTTTGTCTGGAGCGCGTCTCAAACGCGATATGGAAATCGTGCCCGGGCGCGGAGGAGCCTCCTTCTTCTCTAAGGGGAGCAGATTCACTGGCAAATATCCCCGCGGCTGCGCGTAGAAGGTCACCGTCGTCGTCGCATATCGGCGCCCATCCCCCTCGATCGTGAGCGTGTAGGTCCGAAGTGGGGCCAGCCCCCGCAGGATGAACCGTCCCTGCCCATCGGTGAAGACGAACTCCACATCGCGCCGCGGATCATCGCCTTTCAGGGCCAGACGGACGACTTCCTGAAGCGGATCGCCCGTCGGGAGAAAAACCTGCCCCTGCATGCTCACCTGCGCCCACCCCGCACCTCGCAAAAGGAGAAAGCTTGCTCCGAAGAGCACGAGACCCCGAAATCGAATCACCGTGACCCAGTGGTTTTTCATGTGAGAAATCTTATGGGAGGGCTCCGGGCAAAAGCAAGGCGACTCCGCTATCTCGCGCCCAATCGGTCCCGCCACCGCCTGGTCTCCAGGACATTTCCAGAAATTTGGAAGCTTCTTCCAAATTTTCGGAAGTCTCGGAAGGGACCCGGAATCGCCATGAACCCGCAAGTGATTGATAGTCCGAGTATTGGCGGAGCAGCGCCGAGTGGCACGCAAATTGCATATCTTTTCGAGCTGTGCATCACTATGCCAATCCAAGGAGGGGGACGACGATGCGAGGACGGATATTGATGGCACTGCTTTTAGGGCCAGTGCTTCTTCTGAGTGCGCTTCCGCGTGCGAATGCTCAGACGGCGACGGGGACGATCACGGGGATCGTCACCGACGCCACAGGAGCCGTCGTCGCGGGAGCGACGGTGACGATCCGAGAGGTGAAGACGAACCTCTCGTACACGATCACGACGGATGCCACAGGGTTATACCGGCTCACGAATCTGCCGCGTGGGTTCTATGAGATCAAGGTTGAGCAGACGGGCTTTAAGACGGCCATTGTGAGCAACGTCGAGCTGACTGTGAACGAAGTCAAGCGCGTGGACGTGACGTTGGAAGTCGGCGAGATCGCCGAGACGGTCACCGTCACGGGCGAGCTTCCCTTGATCAACACCGAGGAAGGAAGACTCTCGGGGCTCGTGGACAAGCGGCGCATTGTAGACCTGCCACTGGTGACGCGCGATTTCACGCAACTGGCTCTCTTGCAGCCGGGCGTCGTCGCCGGAGGAGTTGGATCGAATACCAGTGGGTTCTCCATTGGTGGCGCGCGCAGCCGAGGGACGAACTTCCTCGTGGATGGAGTCGAGAACAATGACCCTGTCGTCGCGGGATCGCCGCAGATCACGGTGCCGCTTGACAGCGTGGAGGAATTCCGCTTGATCCGGAACACGTTTGGCGCCGAGTTCGGTCGGCTCTCCGGCGGGGTGCTGAGCATTGTCACGAAGACGGGGACCAATGAGTTTCACGGGACGCTCTGGGAGTTCCATCGCAATCGTTCGTTGCGCGCGCGGAATTTCTTCGAGCGGGAGAAGCCGCCTTTCGTGCGCAATCAGTTCGGCTTCGACGTGAGCGGCCCCTTCATCAAGGATACGCTCTTCGGCTACGGATCGTACGAGGTGACGACGCTCCGCTCTTCGACGACGCAACGGGCGCGCTTCTTCACGGCCGAGGCCGTTCGAGCGGCGACCGGACCGATCGCACGCGAGCTGTTGCAGAAGTATCCGCGTCCGCCGGCCAGGGAGAACCCGCGCTTTGTCACCGTCGGCAATGAGCAGATTCCCGTCTCGGCTGAGACGGTCATCACGCGGCCGAGCAGTTCCGACACGCACGCCTTCGTCGTCCGCGTGGATCATCAAGGCTTCAATGGGCGGAACCGCATCAGCGGCCGCTACATCTTCAACCAAACGAATAATCTGGCTCCGCTGGCTTCGAACTCCCTGCTCACGGAGTTCTTCGGGCTGGATACGAGTTTCCGGAGCCAGAATTTCGGCCTGACCAACACGACGACGATCCGACCGAATATCATCAACGAGTTGAAGTTCGGCGTCACGCGGGATGCCTATGATTGGCGGCCGCGCAATCCGCAAGTTCCGACGATCACGATCACGGGCGTGAATGGCTTCGGCGCCGATACGAACATGCCGCAGAATCGCTTCCCCGTGGTGTTCCAGATGGACGAGGGCCTCTCGATCATCAAAGGCGCGCACGCGGTGAAGACCGGCTTCCAGTACCGCTTCATTAAGCGCGTGCGAACGTTCAATGCGCTCTATCGCGGAGCCTACAGCTTTGCGAACGAAGCCGCGTTTCTGGCCGATCAACCGCTCACATACAGCGTGCGCATTGACCTGACGACGGGAGATCGCGGAGATGGCTATCGCATTTATTCGCGGCATGAGCTGATGGGCTTTGTGCAAGATGATTGGAAGGTGCGTCCGAACTTCACGCTCAACTTCGGCGTGCGGTATGAGAACTTCCGGCCGCCGAAGGAGCTGACCAATCGGATCGCGCAGGTGCTCATCCCTTCGGGAGCGACCATCTACGATATCTTTCACGCCTTGGAGCCGCGGCCGACGAAGTTCTTCTATCACTCGGATGACAACAATTTCGCACCGCGTCTGGGCTTCGCCTGGAGTCCGAGGGGGCCACGATGGCTGACCGGAGGCGAGGGCAAGATGGCCATCCGAGGCAGCTACGGCGTCTTCTACGAACGGCTGTTCCAGAACATTGACGAGAACATCCAGTTCAATCCGCCGTTTGGAGCGACGCTGACCTTCGATACGCGGGCGCGTCAAACGTTCGTCTACTCGATCCCCTCGTGGGTGCCACCGGGATTGAAGGGCGCGGCTCCGCCACGCGGGACGGCCTTGAACCCGGTGTTCGATCCGAACCTGCGCACCTCGTACATGCAGAGTTGGTTCTTCGGGATCCAGCGCGAGTTGCCCGGCGAGTTCTCGTTCGAGATCAACTACCAGGGGACGAAGGGGACGAAACTCCCGCTCAATGTGAACATCAATCGGTTCGATGGTGATCTGCTCGATGGCACGCTCGATCGGGTCAACTCATTCTGGGGCGCCGTGGGGCTGGCCGGCAATCGCGTCAATTCGATCTACCATGCTATGCAGGTCGAGGTGAAACGGCGCTTCAGCCGAGGTTTCACGATGCAGGCGGCCTGGACCGTGTCGAAGATGATTGATGAGGATTCGGACTATTTCGCCTCGGACGGCATCGTCTCGGTCACGAGCATCAAGCGCGAGCGCGGGCTCTCGCGGTTCCACACCCCGCAGCGGCTGGTCATCAACGCCATTTGGGACATGCCGTTCTTCCGCGGGCGCGGCGGCGCGCTCGAGCACATCCTGGGCGGGTGGACGATCTCGGGGATCGCGACCTTCCAGAGTGGGCGTCCGTTCAACGTCTTCTCCAATGCCCCCTATCCGCGCGGCGATTTCAACGCCGATGGGGTGAATAACGATCGTCCCAACATCAAGACGGACAAGAAGGGGGCGATCCTCAAACGGAGCCCGGCCGATGGGATCCTCGATCCCAATGCCTTCGACACGAATTTCCGAGGCCTCGGGAATCTCGGGCGGAACGTCTTCCTCGGCCCGGGCTTCGCGAACCTGGACTTCGCCGTGTACAAGAACTTCCGCCTGACGGCGCTCGGCGAACAGGGCCGACTGCAATTCCGCGCCGAGATATTCAACCTGCCCAATCACACGAACTTCGAGCTGCCGACGGGCAATCTCGCCAGCACGCTCTTCGGCAAGTCGAACGAAGCGGCGGCGCCGCGCACGTTCCAATTCGCGTTGAAGCTCTACTTCTGAAGCGCATCCCCTGAGAGGCACGGACCTCTCAGGGACTCGCCCGAAGGGGCAGGCCCGAAGGTGCCTGCCCCTTCTTTTGAAGCGAACCCTTATTCCGAAAAGCTCAGGAAGGAACCCTCCAGAAACGGAGAAGCTTCGACTGTGAAAGAGGGGGGCATTGAACCACCGATGCTCATCTGGTAAACTCCAGCATGACACGATCAAAGACACAAGGAGGTGCTTTATGGGCAGAAGTCTTCGCCTTGGGCTTCTATTGTCCTGCGGCTTGATCGGTGTGCTCATGGCAAGTCAGGTCGTGAGCGCACAGACGCAGGCGACCGGAACAATCGAAGGCGTCGTCCGAGACGAGCGCGGCGCTGTGATCGCCGGGGCGAAAGTGAGCGTGCGCCATTTGGGGACAAATGCGACGCGCGAACTCACGACGGACGTCTCCGGCCGTTATCGCGCCGTCTTCCTGCCGCCGGGCTCCTATGAGGTGACGGCCGAAATGCCGGGCTTCGCCACGACGACCCAGTCGGGGATCACGGTGCTCGTCGGCGGAACGGCGACCGTAGACCTCACGTTGAAAGTCGCGCCGGTGGCGGAGACCGTCACGATCACGGCCGAAGCGCCAATTGTCGAGCCCGAGCGCACGGAGTTCACTTCGGTGGTCAGCGAATCGGCCGTTCATAATCTCCCGATCAACGGGCGACGGTGGGAGAACTTCGTGCTGCTCACGCCAGGGGTGAATCCCGACGGCACGTTCGGACTCGTGAGCTACCGCGGGATCTCCGGACTCTACAACAACAACACGGTGGACGGAGCCGACAACAATCAAGCCTTCTTCTCCGAAGCGCGGGGGCGCACGCGCGTCGTCTACACGACGAGCCTCTCCTCGATCAAGGAATTTCAGGTCGGCTTGAGCAACTTCTCCGCCGAATTCGGACGCGCGGCCGGCGGAACCGTCAATGCGGTGACGAAATCGGGGACGAACGAATTTCATGGCGAAGCGTTCTACTTCCTGCGCGACGACGCCATCATGGCGCGCGAGCCGTTTCAACCCTTAGAGCCGGAGGAACGGCGACAGCAGTTCGGATTCTCATTGGGTGGCCCCTTCATCAAAGACAAGCTGTTCTACTTCGGGACCTACGATCAGCAAGTGCGGAACTTCCCGTATTTCGTGACCCCTTCGAGTCCGACCTTCTTGACCTCTCCCTGCACGGCTCCCGGATGCGCGGCGACGATCCAATTCTTCCAATCGCTGCAGCGCTTCGTCCCGCGAAAGGCGCACAATAACGTCGCCTTCTACAAAGTGGACTGGGTGCTCTCGCCGCGGCACACGTTCACCGGACAATATAACTGGCATCGGTGGCGCTCGCCCAATGGGATTCGTACGGCGCCCATTCAATTCGCCGCCGAATCGGACAACGGATTCGATGGAGTGAAGACGGACTTCCTGCTCTTCCGCCTCTCTTCGGCGCTCAGCCACACGCTCGCCCATGAGGTCCGTTTCCAGTATGGACGCGATTTCGAGTTCCAGCGACCTAATGCGCCCGGGCCGAGCACGACCGTCAGCGGAGGGATCAGCTTCGGCATGCCGAACTTTCTCCCACGACCGGCTTTCCCCGACGAGAAGCGCTTCCAATGGGTGGACAACATCTCCCTCATTCGCGGACGGCATAACGTGAAGGCCGGCCTCGACATCAACCACGTGCGCGATTTGCAGATCAATCTCTTCCAGGGAGGTGGCGTCTACAGCTACGATGGGTTGAACCAAATCGCGCAGGATTGTCCGAAGGGAGCCGTCGGGTGTGTCCCCTTAGATGATGGACCGCGCACGCGACGACATTATCGCTCCTACGTTCAAGCCTTCGATCTCCGGGGATTCACGGGCGATCAGGCCGGACGCGTCTTCTTCACCACGACGGATTACAATTTCTACATCCAGGACCGGTATCGCGCGCATCCGCACCTGACGCTCGATTTCGGTCTCCGATACGAATTCCAGAAGCTGCCGCAGCCGGAGATCGGGAACCCGGCCTTCCCCCAAACCCAGCGATTCAATCAAGACACGAACAACTTCGGACCGCGCGTGGGGATCGCTTGGGATATCGGCGGCCATCACACGACGGCTCTGCGCATGGGCTATGGGCTCTACTATGGGCGAACGAGCAACAGCGCCATCTCCAATGCCCTGACGAATAACGGGAAGATTCTCGCCTCGTACTTCTTCACGCCGACGACGCCGGGAGCGCCGCAGTACCCGGATGTCCTCAGCGCGCCACCAGCCGGACCGGGTTCGGCCCCGGACATTCAGTTCTTCTCGTCAGATTATGTGCGGCCGCTTGTGCACATGGCGGAACTCGTGCTCGAACGCGAGATCGTTCGCGACCTGAGCGTCTCGGCCTCGTACCTCTTCAGTCGAGGCCAGCGCTTACCTTCATTCCGTGATATCAACCTGAACCCGCCGACGGCGCAAGTGGTCTTCATCCTTCCTGATGGAACGATGACGCCTCCATTCCCCTTCTTCACGGGACCGCGCCCGGTAGCTGGCGTCGGGCGGATCATCATCAGCGAGAGCGTCGTGAACTCGAAGTACAATGCCTTCGTGCTCCAGGTGACGCAACGAATGCGACGCGGCGTGCAATTCAACGCGAACCTCACGATCGCTAAGGCCATTGATGATGGACAGACCTCACAGACGTTCTTCGGCGGGAATCAGCTCTTCAACACCTTCGACCAGCGCAGCGAGCGCGCGCTCTCGACCTTCGACATCCGCAAGCGTTTCGTCACGAGCTTCATCTGGGAGCCGAGACTGCAAGGCCTCACCAATCCAACAGCCCGCGCCGTGCTCAACGGCTGGCGGTTCAGCGGGATCATCACGGCCTCTGACGGGGTGCCCATCACCGGGATTATTTCCGGAAGCCTCTCGGCGGCGACGGGAGCGACCGTGACGGCCAGTCCCAATGGCAGCGGCGGCTCGACGCGCGTCCCCTTCCTCGCCCGCAATAGCTTCCGTGGGACGGGATTCGCCAATGTGGATTTCCGCATCGCGCGCGACATCAAGGTGACCGAAGGTACGCGTTTCGAGATCATCTGGGAGGCGTTCAATCTCTTCAACCGCGTCAACTTCACGAGCTTCTCGACCATCCAGTATCGCATCGCCTCTTCGAGCGTAGATCCGACCGGTGTCCGCCAAGTGCGGCTCGTGAGCGACCCCGGCTTCCTCCAGCCGCGTGCGGCGAGCACGACATTGTGGGGACCACGAGAATTCCAACTCGCGATCAAGTTCCATTGGTGAACGCCAAACTCGGACATGGGGATGGGGGGGACGATCCTCGCCTCCCATCCCCAACTCCGGCCTTTTTCGTTTCCGAAATTTCGGATGAAATTTCCAAAAATTTGGAAATCGCCGTTTGATTTGGAACGAAAAGGCATTGAATTTTCGATGGTTAGCGCAAAAGCAGGATGTGGCACGGGATTTGCTTACCTCTTAAGCGGTGTGGCGATTGATCGAAAAACTGAGGAGGGACAAGTTATGAGGCCATATCGCAAGAGGAGTTGGCTGACCTTCAGACATGAGTTCGGACATTTCCGAAGACCAAGCGTTGGAAGAACTCCAGGACCCGGTGGAGCAGCTTACGGAAGACCTGGGCGCTCATCCGAATCTTCTGCTTGAGC
>Ga0101942_100409_pt1 | contig 16824 bp, 17 predicted proteins | sample DewCreD2012metaG_4_FD_75243 | JGI IMG/M metagenome (GOLD analysis project Ga0101942, IMG submission 75243) | Hot spring sediment bacterial and archeal communities from British Columbia, Canada, to study Microbial Dark Matter (Phase II) - Dewar... ...
TTCCTCCAAAAATGAGGAAGCGCGAGGCGGACGAAGGAGATAAGATGAAAAGGAGGGAAGGCTTTCGTCTTTGGAGGTGAGGCCATGACCGAGCGCTATCTCTTATTCGACAGTGGATGCTCGGTGTGCGCGGCCCTGGCCCGGGAGGTGGAGGCCCGGAGCGGCGGGCGGCTGGGGGTGCGAAGTTTGCGGGACCCCGAGGTGCAGGCCCTGCTGGACCGCGCCCGCCCCGGCTGGCGCTGGGAGCCGATGCTCGTCGAGATCGAAGGGGAGCGCGTGCGGATCTTCACGGGGCTGGCGATGCGCTGGCGCCTGGTGCAGGTTCTGGGCCCGGTGCGGGCGTTGCGGGTGGCCCAGGCCGTGGCCCGGCACGGCGGGCCGGTGCTAAGCGTGGATTGGGGGAGGCGCGATTTCCTGCGCCGGGCCGGAGGGGCTCTGCTTGGCCTTCTGACGCTACAAGGCCTGGGAGCTCCGCTTCGCTCTGGGACAGCCGGACCCCCCATCCCTTCCCCATCCCGGCCGCCCTCCCGCCGACAGGTGCAAAATGGGGAACCCCTCTACAGCGCCCTCCTCCAACAGGCTCAGAAACAGTTCCGCTTTGAGACCTGGAACGCTGAGCCCGACTGGAAGGAGGTGTGGCTATACTCTTTTGAGAAGGGCTCCGCCCTGGTTGCCCCCCTGTTCCCATCGGGTTCATCGCACCGCTTCCTGACCGCCTCAGTTCGCGGGGAGGAGATCCTAGCCCTGTATGTGGTAGAGATCGAACTGAAGGAAGGCCCTGCTCGCTCTGGACGTGCCCGCATAGCACAAATGATCCAGGTTTATACGCCCGGAGGCATGAGCATTGTGGAAATCCAGCTGGAGGATGGATACCCTGTTGCAATACGCCCAGCTCCCGCACGCCGGAGCAGGCATTTTCCAGGGCATGCCGCTCCTCTCAGGGCTGTTTGCTGTGACTGGGCTCGGCTGGGAGCTTGCATCGCCGCCGGAACTGTTCCTTGTGAGCTCGGTTTCTTTGGAAACCCCGCGGCTCTGCTAGCTTGCATTGCTGCAGTTATAGCGGGCTGTATGGCCACTTTATGCTGGTCCTGTTAGCTCAAGAGGCAAATAGGACTCCAATGTCAAAGCACGGCTGGCAGTGGTCTCTGATGATCTCGCTAATCCTTTGGGTTGCAATCGCCTTCGGGTTGGCCGTGGGCTCCGGGATATCTCCGCTGCCCGTGATGGCTTTGTTAAGTCCGCTCCTCGGAGCTGCCATCGCTGCTTTCACTCCCATCCAGGCCGGGATATGGGTGGGAGGGGGATTCGTGCTCCTGGGATATGGAAGTCTGCTCATCGCAGGGTGGATGAAGCAATTCTCTGGCCCCCTGGAGCCCATAGCGGTCATCGCCGTGCAAGTCCTCTGCGCCGGTTGGATATGGGACCGAGCCCGGCGGTGGCGCGCACCGTAGCCCGGGAGGTGAAAGCCCGCTGCGCTGGGCAGCTGGGAGCACGGAGTTTGCACGATCCTGAGATCCAGGCCCGGCTGGACCGCGCCCGCCCCGGCTGGCGCTAAGCGCCGATGCGCCTCGAGATCGAAGGGGAGCGGGTGCGGGTCTTCACGGGCCTGGCGATGCGCTGGCGCCTGGTGCAGGTTCTGGGCCCGGCGCGAGCCCTGCGGGTGGCCCAGGCCGTGGCCCGGCACAGCGGGCCGGTGCTGGGCGTGGATTGGGGGAGACGCGATTTCCTTCGCCGCACCACAGGCGCCCTGGCCGGATGGATCGCCCTGCGGAGCCTGGGCCGGCCCGTCCCAGCGGCCGCGGCTTCCCCCACACCCCCCACGGATAGCGAGGGGGAGCTGTGGGAAGGCTTCCTGCTGCTGCCCCCCGGCACCCCCATTCCTCGATGGGTCCAGCACACGCCAGCGCCGATCCTGTGCCAGACCGCAGACCCCCAGGCGGAGGCTGAACTGCGCGGCGATACCCACCCAATGGAGCCCCTGGAGGCCTGGCCCCCCCGCCTGAATTTCCCCCTCTATCTCTATTGGCCCACGCCGCCTCCCCCGGGCCTGGAGTTCCAGGGGGCCTGGGCTACGGTGTTCCGGAAATCCGGTGCCATCTTTTCGGTCTCGCTGGCTTTCGGGGAGCCGGGCGGCGAACCCAGGGTGCGTCTGGTGGCGCAGCCGTTTTATCCCCGTCCGTATCCGGTGTGGCCGGTCTATCGACCGGAGCGGCCGGAGGAGCCCATCTTTCCGGAGAAGGTGTCCTTCACCCCCCGGCCAGGGCTGCGGCTCCCCAGCGCCCAGGGACACCTGGTGCTCTGGATTCAACAAAATGTCCTATACCTTCTTACTTATCGGCGAGCATGATTCCAAACTAGAATCTATCATTAAACTGTCAAAATCATTGAATGTTATTAATCCATGAAATGGAGGGGGCCATGCCTACTGTATATGTCTATGCACCGTTTACTGGACGAATCACGGGTCTTGATAATTACTGTAATGGAAGCCCTCACTATCCATGTCGAAACGCCCAACCTTATCAGGTATCACCCGTCGATATTGCGACATCTTTATCGTTTCGATTATTCGACACCCTGCCATGCACAAAGGGCCCCATAGGAGGAGAAGATACGGCGATGCGCAGGATGTGGAATATGCTTCTCGGGCTCATTGGGATCGGTATATGGGGGATCGCTGCCTGTGAATACCGCGCTATCCCCCCGGTCGTGCCTTCTCCTTCCCTACCGGCCCAGGGAGGAGTCCGGACCCCCGAGCTGGGAAAGAGCCCCCTGCCTCCTCCTTCCCCGACCCGGGAGGCCCTCACGGTATTTCCGGGGTTCGGCCTGGAACAGGTGATCGGAAAGGGCATCCTGCGGGAGATCGCCTGGAGCTCCAGGGGATCCCCGCTGATCGTGGGGACTACCGTTAGCCTGGAGGGCATCGCCCCCCAGACCGGAGCCGTGATATGGCGACAGACCCTCCCGGCCCGGCTGAAGGCCCTGGCCATTTCTCCGGATGGCCACTGGCTGGCCGCCCTGGTGGGAGGAGATCTGTGGCTGTGGGCCCACCTGGAAGAAAACCCCCAGCGAATCCGGGTCCTCCCCAGGACAATCGATCCCGGCTTCGAATCCCCCACCCTGGCCTTCTCACCGGACGGCCGCCAGCTGGCCTGGATTCCCTCGAAATCTGAAGTGCGCCGGATCCGCCTCCCCGAAGGTGAAGAGCTCGAGCCGATCCCCTCATATGAGGCCGGATGGCTCGCCTTCGCTCCGGATGGGAAGACACTGATCCTGGTAGGTCCCACCCGGGGAGAATGGCGGCGGATCCAGGACGGCTCCCTGATTCACCAGACGGAATGGCCTCTCCCGCCCGGAGAGATTGTCCGGACCTTCGCCCTTTCCCCGGACGGCGCGTGGCTCGCGGTTGGGATCGCCAAGGAGGTATATCTCTATTCCGGGGGCGAGGGATCGCTTGGGCGGCAGCTTTCCATCAGCGGTCGAGGAGCCATCCGCCATCTGATCTTCTCGCCGGACAGCCGGTGGCTGGCCGTGGGCACCGACGGGGGAACCGTGCAGGTCTGGGAGCAGGTTGGGATGCGTTTCCACCTCCGATGGCAAAGTGAGGTGTCCGAAAGCGCTATCGTCGGGCTAACCTTCGATCCGGAGGGCTTGCGGCTGGCCATCGCTTCCTCGGGGGGCACTGTGGAGATCCGACGCCTCCCAGAAGGGACGCAGGAGGGTCGCTGGGAGGGATATCTGGAGCCAGTGCTGGACCTGGCCTTTGGGAAGGATCAGCTGTGGATCGCCACCTACAGCCAGCGACCCATCGATACCCCTCAGCGGATTGTATCCCTCTGGAGGGTCACCGGCCATGGGGTCCAACGCGTGCAGCGCCTGAATCTATCTGCGGAGCCTATGGCCGCTCTGTCCCTCTCTCCCGATGGCCGCTGGGCGCTGGCCCCCGATCCCCACCCAACGGGAGCGGCTGGATGGGGGATCTGGCGGACGGCGGATGGAACGCGCACGCTCTGGATCCCCGGGGGAGGAGGTGGGGCTGCCTTCTCGCCAGATGGGAAGATCCTCGCCCTGAGCGATTCGGAGGGCGGCTTCCGGCTGATCCGCCGCACCGATGGACAGATCATCCGTCATCTGGGATGGCTTTCCGAACCCCCCCTGTTTTGGTGACTTTCTCACCGGATGGAACCTGGGTGGCTGCCTCCGATGGCCGGGAGATTGGGATCTGGCAGGTCTCCACGGGAGCCAGGCGGCCGCCCGTGAGGTCGACGACCGGGATGGCCATTGAAGCCCTCGCGCTGTCAGACGGGGGTGAATGGCTGGCGGTGGCGGAGCGCGGGCTTCCTGGCACCTGGATCGCTTTATATGCAACCGCCACCGGACAGCCGGTTGCCCGCTGGCCAGCGGGCTCCGAGGCGGTGCTTCGCCTGACTTTCGGGCCGGGGAACACCTGGCTGGCCTCCGGCACCGGGGATGGAGGGATACGGATCTGGCGGGTGCCGGATGGAGCGCTCCTTCAGTCTCTGAACGGACACACAGATGCCATCGTGGCCCTGAAGCTTTCACCGGATGGACAGACCCTGGCTTCCGGCTCCATCGATGGAACCGTGCGCTTATGGTCCCTGCGTTGAATTCGCCAGAGATACTTGTCTGTAATGCAGAGGCCCGAGAACCAGCTCCGGCGGAACCGGGTGAAGCGGTGCCCCGCCCCTGGGCACCTTGCACCCTGTGGATCCGGGGGTTCCATCTGTCTTTGCCCCTCCTTAGGGGAACCCCAGCCCGCGCCGGCGGGACAGAATCGAAATCGATTCTCATAAGGAGAGGGAGGATCGCCGGAAGGTTTGCCCCTTCCACCGGCCCCATCCCCCGCTGGCTCCAACCTATCCGGGCCACCGGCCCCTGTCCCCCCACGATCGGGACAGACCGATCCCTCATCGATGGGGACCATGAGAACAACACAATGGGATAAGCTTCAAATAGAGACTGATCTCCCGCAGGAGGCGAGCAATGCGGATCCAGGAGATACTTGAACGAATCGTTCTGGCTGTTCTCTTGAGTGCGTCCACCGGAAATGTGGACGGAGATTGTCTATGCACAAACAGAGCCCCCCTCTGCTGAAGCCACGCCCCAATCCGAATCCAATACGACAACCGTACTGGATCCTCAACTGGGCCCATCATTTCCCGGCATGGTTCCCGGAGCAAGTGGATATAAGGTGTTCGAACCGGGAGCAATCCGGCGAACGCCGATTCGGGCGCTTAAGGCGTCCGAAGCAGCCCCACTCTCGATCGACCCCATGGCCCTTTATCGTAGTGGATATACGGACGCCTGGATTCACTGGGAACCCGCGGGATTCGGGCATTATGGCTCACATACAAGCGATTCCGATCTCTTCGAGCAGCAAATTTGGGTGGATGGCTTCCTCCGACCGCTCTCCCAGCCGTCCAGCTGGTGGTCGCAGTGCTAGGATCATCGTTCAGGGCATCGCGCCACCTGCACCACGTATTTCTGGTATCCGGTTGTTTGTCGCAACATCTACGCCGAATCTTTCCATACAGATGGTTACGCCGATGACGATTTCAAAACCAGCGACACGGCGACTGGATGCGGCTTTTAGCGTCTTTTTCCATCAGCCCGGCGACTGGTAAGAAAGCCCGGATTCTGCATAAGAGGATCCGAGATGAAGATGCGCTTGAAGCAGCAAGTGGCTATCCTGGTGGGAAGCGTCATATTTATAAGCCTCGGATGTCGCCATCCGCCAACGGATCGGCCGCTTCCTCCGGGTGAGATCCCGGGTATGATTGTCCACGAAACGCAGCGGCCGATTGTGGATTGGGGGATCCCGACTCGTGGAGCAGGTTTGGGGTTCGTCTGGCCGGAGCATCGGCATCTGCCCCCGCTTCAAAGGCCGCAGACCGAGGAGATCTTTACTATCCCCTGGTCAGCCCTTCGCCCCGTATCTGATCCTCCATGCGGGGCAACCCATCACCGTGCTGGTAACCGCCATCCTGGCCTTTGAGCTCAATGGGAAATATGGGGTGCTTCATCTGATTCCCTTGCTGCCGGGAGGAGATGTGGAGCTGCCCATGCATATCGATGTTCCCGGGGAAGGATTGCATGATCTGATCGTCATCGCCTTCCTGGATCCCCTGGATTTCTCCACCGATCCGGTCGAGCGCCTTTCTATGGATGCGAGGCTGGTCGGCCGGCGAGCTCGAATCCGTGTGGGCTCGAGCAACCGCCCCGCACGGGAGATGCGCCCCATCCTCCACGGGGCCCCCGTCCCTCGAGAAGTGACCCTTAGCCTCGGCGTCGCGCTCGTTCGCCCCCCTCGATGGCCCTGGGATCATCCCTCTCGACCTGGAGGACAACGGACTGTGGTCGATGGAAAAACGGGCAAGCCGCTGCCGATCGCCATCTGGGCATCTAACCTGAAAGGAGAGAAGGGGGCGGACTACGCCATGCTCCTTTTCTTCAATTTCCGGCAAATTCCCTTCCGGGGCCTCCAGGCGTGGACGATCCATCTGGATCCGGATACCGAAGCGATCCTGACCGGGGAGGTCATCCTTCCCTCCACCCCTGGGATCTACCAGATGCGGGTCGTTTATGGGTTCGATCCCTACCGTTCGATCCGGGAACGGGAAGTTCGTGCCCCCTTCGTATTCGGCTCGCAGCGGATCGCGATCCGAGCGCAGGATCCGTGAACCGGCAATCCCCCCTGGTTGTGTCTTTCGCAACGTTCCCCCTCGCGGCTTCGCCCCGATCTGCCCGGATGCCCCCCAACCCCAGGGCGAGTTGGCGGGTATATCTATATGGAGACAAAACGCGCTGAGGATTCCCCGCGGCCTGGCGCCCACAGGCCGTCGCTCAACGGCTTGACCCTCCGACCTCCAGGCCGGGGGTCCACTGGCCAGCGGCTGTCTCGCCCATTCCCCTGTGGAAATCCACAGGGTGGGGACCGGGAATTTCCACAGTGACAAGGTCCTCCAAGGCGGCTATCCTGAAAGCGAGGGGCGAAGCGGGCAGGCTCCCCTCTGGATCTGTGAGAATGGATCGCACGGCATCCATGGGAGATGCAGAGATGATCGGTCTGGTGGATCCGGATCCCCTCCATCAGATGGCGTGGCGGTCGTGGTTCGCCGCCTGGGGCTTCCCCCTCGCCTGGATCGCCTCTACCGCCGCCGATGCCCGGCGCGCCCTGCACGGCCATCCCGTCGCTTTCCTGCTGATCCGCTTCGACCTCCCCGACGAGAGCGGCGCCCGCCTCCTCCATTCGATCCGGCCTGCCCTTCCGGACCTCCGCGCTCTCCTTCTCGTCCACACCGCTCACCCTGCCGTTGAAGCCCTGGCATACCGCGCCGGGGCGCTCGGCTGCCTGGGCTGGGAATCGTCCTGCGATCCGCTGTTCCCCGCCCTTTCCCACGCCCTGGAGGGCCGCCCCCTCTGGACGCTGGAGACTGTCTACCGTGTTGAAGACTGGTGGCGCACATGGGGAGCTCCCTGGGCCGCTCTCAGCCCACGTCAGCGCCAGATCGCCTGGGCGGCCGCCCACGGGTTGAGCGACAAGGAAATCGCTCGCTGGCTAAGATGCTCCAAGGAAACCGTGCGCACCCACCTGAGCCGGGCCCTTGAGCGCTTGGGGCGAGCCGACCGGGTGGATCTGGCCCGCTGGCTGGTCCGGGGCGGTCTGCGGGACCCGCGCTGCGCCGCCCTGCTGGATCTGGAGCCAATGCCCGATGAGCGCACCCTCCTGGAAGCCATCGAGCCGGACTGGATTGAATCACCCGCCATCCCCAGCCCACCCGCAGGATGAACTCCTGGTCGACCTATACCGATTTCCGCTTTCGATCGATCATCCAGCCGATTGGCAGATCACACCACGTGACGATGGTGCGGATCGCTATGGTGGAGTGGTGATCTTCAGCCCAATGCACGGAACCACTCATCCAATCCAGGTAGTTGTTGGATTATATACGGTAGAACGAGATCCAAATCAGAACATGTCAGATTGGACAACCATGTATCAACAAATAAGCAGCCCGTTTTCTGAACATGAGATTCAAATCATTGAAAAAAGCAGTTTAATTGTTTCTAATAAACCGGCGATTACAGTTTATGGCCTCTCTCCAATGACTTCCTTTCGATTTGTAAATATTCCGCATGGGCGAACTGTTTGGTTCATCTGGACAAACGGATACGAATCTTTAGGCGAGATATATTGGCGCATGATTCGCTCGTTCAAACTATCCGAGCGCACTCCCTATACTTTGGCAGAGGCATTCGGGTCATCGTTTCATCCCTTATCGCGGCCTTCCAAAGAGACCTCAAGGTCTATCAATATCACTGGAGTCATTCCGGCACCAGCAGGCTGGCGTGTACCCACCTCTGCTGGTCCAACCTATACGGTAAATTGTGGCTCCCCCTATCATACAGGCCCAGCTGCTTATGCAACCGACATCTCGATGAGCGTGGGCACCGGGGTATACGCTGCTCAGCGTGGCTGGGTGGACTTTGCCGGATGGGATAATACAGGATATGGAAATTTGATTAAAATTAGCACAGATTTTATCTACTCTCGCGTTTACACATCATATTATGCTCATCTTCAGAGCTTTGTTGTGAGCCCTGGACAGGAAGTCGCAATTTCTCAGCTGATCGCCTATTCTGGGAATACAGGGAATTCGACAGGACCACACCTGCATTTCCACACCCAAAGCGGTTCAGATGCGGTTGACTTGCGAGATCTGTACGTGTTCAATGAGAATAGTCTATATCCAAATGGCGTTGGGGTTTGTGGTTATATGTATCGATGATGAATGATCCCAAATATTCCAACCAGGTACATGAACACTCCGGGCCATGATGAATGACCTAAAACCCGAGAGGAGGGAGAAGATGGTGTGTTTCATGCTGGTCTCCCGACGATGGATGGCGTGGCTTCTGTTCGCCCTCGCCGGATGGGCAGCCGCCTGCGCCGCGACAACCCCTTCCAGCCCGGTGGCGACGCCTTCCAGGACCTCTACCCCGGGCCCGGCCTCCCTCATACCTGGTCCAACCGGATCCCCTTCCGTATCCCCATGCGTTCCCCCTTCAGCGGAGCCCCCCCGCGAATCCCGTTTCCCACCCCTCGATGGCACCGGGATGATCGCTTACTCGAACGACGGGCTCTGGCTTGTCCATCCGGATACTGGACAGAACGTCAGGCTCCATGCCGGGCTGGACGGCGCCTTCGCCTGGGCTCCGGACGGCCGCCGGATCGCGTTCCTGTCTTATTTGCGGCTTTCGCCATGTGCGTTCGCTTTCCTGATGCTGGCTGACCTGGAGGCAGGCCTCGTCCGCCCCCTGCTGGATCGCCCCGGCCTGTATAGCCGACCGGCCTGGTCTCCCGATGGTCAGCATCTGGCCTACACGGACGCCGACGGCGACCTTTATGTGTTGCGTCCAGGCGATGGCTCGCCCCGGACGCTGCGGAAGGACGCGTATGTGGCCCGGGCCATCGACCTGCATGGCCGGCCCGTGGATCGATTCCCCACCCCGCCGAAGTGGATCGATGGGCAACGCATCGCTTATCTCAAACAGGGCCCATCGGGGAACGTGGGGGGGATCGAGGTGGTGTCCATCGATCGCGTGGAGGCCCGAATGCGGGTGGATGGCACGATCTGGCCCTACGACGGCTTCGCCCCCACCCCCGATGGCAAACAGCTGATTTATGCCCATGGGGAGGAAGGACCTCTTGTGATGGTAGATCTCGTGGCGGGGGAACGAACGATCATCATGGAACACGCATCTTCGCCGGTGCGGATCCCCTACGAGGATTTGCAATGGTCTCCTGATGGCCTGCGTCTGATCGGCAAGACCGGCATGGCAGGCATCGTGCTGGTGGAACGGGACGGGACGGCCTACCGGATCTCCGAGCTGGGCGCCCTGGGAGTTCCGGGCGAGGCTCAGAGCTGGGCGCCCGATGGTCGCCGCTTCATCCTAATCCAGAGCGAAGGGCCTTCCCTCGAGCGGCTGATCATCTATGACCTGACCACCCGTCAGCGATATCCCCTGGCTGTGACAACGCGCCCTCCTTATGGCGCAGCCTGGAATCCGAAGGGAACATCCCGATAGTCCCAGAGCGTCCGGGCCTGCCGCGCGGGGGTAGCGTTCTTCTTGCATCGGACGGATGCCCTCAAGACGGCGCGAGGCGCGGCCGGAAGGCCCTGAAACGGTCCTTGCCCCTTGCGCTTCTTCCCGTTATAATCTCAAGTGAGATGGGCGGTTAGCTCAGGTGGTGAGAGCGCCGTGTTGACAACGCGGAGGTCAGAGGTTCGAGTCCTCTACCGCCCATCCGCCGGGCGCCCGCCCCTTCGGGGGCGGGCCTTTGCCTTCTCCGAGGCGGGGAGGCTCAGACAGCCCCCCGCTCGACCAACCCGACGAAGGGGACACGTCCTTCCGAATCCCGTCACGCCAGAGCGCGGGCCCCGCCGGCTGAGAGGGCCCGTCGTGGCGGCCGGGAGGATACCACCCCGGAGGGGCCGCTCCGATCCGGCACGGCCGGGGTAGGGGCGGACGGCATGCCCCCGTTAACGGGCGAAGAGGGCGACCGCGCGGGGCGCGGTCGAAATGGGGTGGAACCGCGGGAGGCCCGCGCCTCCCGTCCCGATGGGACGGGAGGCGCGTTTTTTTCCGACCGGATCGCTATGGCCTTCCCTGGACCGGGCGCAGCCCGGGATTTCCGGCCCTTCCAGGCCCTTTGAGGAGGCTCCAGATGCCGCAGAAGAAGATCGTGCCCTATCAGGATACATGGCTTTATCGCATCCGCCATTCGTGCGCCCATATCATGGCCCAGGCGGTCCTGGAGATGTTCCCCGAGGGCAAGCTGGGGATCGGGCCGCCCATCGAGGACGGCTTCTACTATGACTTCGACCTGCCCCGCCCGCTGACGCCGGAGGACCTGGAGCGGATCGAGGCGCGGATGCGGGAGATCATCGCCGGGAACCATCCTTTCATCCGCCGCGAGGTGACCCCGGAGGAGGCCCGCGCGCTTTTCAAAGATCAGCCCTACAAGCTGGAGCTCATCGAGGACATCCTCCAGCGCGGCACCGACGAATACGGCAACCCGCTCCCGCCCGGCCAGCGCCCGGTCCTCACCACCTACCGGCACGACACGTTTGAAGACCTGTGCCGCGGCCCCCACGTGGAACACACCGGCCAGATCCACCCGGGGGCCTTCAAGCTGCTCCACGTGGCCGGGGCCTACTGGCGCGGCGATGAGCGCCGTCCGATGCTCCAGCGCATCTACGGGACCGCCTGGGAGACGCCGGAGCAGCTGGAGCAGTATCTCTGGCGGCTGGAGGAAGCCAAAAAACGCGACCACCGGCGCCTGGGCCGGGAGCTGGATCTCTTCTCCTTCCACGAGATCGCACCGGGCGCCCCCTTCTGGCACCCGAAGGGGATGGTGATCTTCCGCGAGCTGGAGCGCCTCTGGCGGGAGGAACACGATCGCCGGGGCTACCAGGAGATCTCCACGCCTATCCTGGTCCACCGGAAGCTATGGGAACAGTCCGGCCATTGGGAGCACTACAAGGAGAACATGTTCCTGCTGGAGGTGGAGGGGCAGGAGTTCTCCCTCAAGCCGATGAACTGCCCGGAGTCCACGATCATCTATCGCTCCCGTTTGCGCTCCTATCGGGATCTCCCGCTGCGGCTGAACGAGATCGGGCGGCTGCACCGCTTTGAGCGCTCGGGGACCCTCCACGGGATGCTGCGGGTGCGGCAGATCACCATGGACGACGCCCACATCTACTGCCGGCCCGATCAGATCCTGGAGGAGATCGACGGCGTCCTGGACCTGATCTACAGTTTCTACCGCATCTTCGATTTCCAGCCGGAGTTCTTCCTGAGCACGAAGCCCCCCAAGGCGATGGGAGACCCGAAGCTGTGGGAGATCGCCGAGGAGGCCCTGCGCCAGGCCCTGGAGCGCCGGGGCATCGAATACGGCCTGAAGGAAGGCGAGGGCGCCTTCTACGGGCCCAAGATCGACGTCCAGGTGAAGGACGCCATCGGCCGGGACTGGCAGCTGGCCACCGTGCAGCTGGATTTCCAGATGCCCGAGCGATTCGGGCTGGAGTATATGGATCGGGACGGCGCGCCCAAGCGCCCGGTGATGATCCACCGGGCCATCTTCGGCTCCTTCGAGCGCTTCATCGGCATCCTGACGGAACACTACGCCGGTGCCTTCCCGGTCTGGCTGGCCCCCGTCCAGGCGGTGGTCATCCCCATCACCGACCGCCACGTCTCCTACGCCCATGAGATCGGAGTCAGGCTCCGGGAAGCCGGCCTGCGGGTGGAGGTGGACGATCGCAGCGAGCGGATGCAGGCCAAGATCCGGGACGCCCAGCTGCAAAAAGTCCCTTATATGCTGATCGTGGGAGATCGGGAGCAGGCCGCGGGCACCGTGGCTGTGCGCCTGCGGACCGGCGAGGATCTGGGGGCGATGAGCCTGGAGGCGTTCCTGAACCGTGCCCTGGAGGCCATTCGCGCTCGCCGCGGCCTGTGAGGTTCCCGCGCCAGCCTCTTCCCGGGAGAGCAGGGGGCGGTGGGAATCGCCTCCGGCGACCCGCCCGCCCCCCTTCCGCCATATGCATGCAGAGGCCTTCCGCATCCTTCGCTATGGAGCCCGGGATGCGCACCCGCGAAGATCTTGAGGCCTTGGAAGATCAGATCCTGGCCCCCTACGGCCAGCGCAGCCGGCTCAGCCGGGGCCGACAGCATCCGGAGCCCGAGCACGCTTACCGCACGGCCTTCCAGCGGGATCGGGATCGCATCCTTCACACCACCGCCTTCCGCCGGCTGAAGCACAAAACCCAGGTCTTCATCGTCACCGAGGGCGACTACTACCGCACCCGCCTCACCCATACCCTGGAGGTGGCGCAGATCGGGCGGACCATCGCCCGGGCCCTGGGGGTCAACGAGGATCTGGTGGAGGCCATCTGTCTAGCCCACGACCTGGGCCATCCGCCTTTCGGCCACGCGGGGGAGCAGACCCTGGACCGTCTGATGCGGAATCACGGCGGGTTCGAACACAACGCCCAATCCTTCCGGATCGTGACCCATCTGGAACGCCGGTACCCCGAGTTCCGTGGCCTCAACCTGACGTATGAGGTCCTGGAGGGGCTGGTGAAGCATGAGACGGAATATGATCATCCCCTGATCCGGGACTTCGAGCCCCACCGCCGCCCGACCCTGGAGGGCCAGATCGCCAACCTGGCCGATGAGCTGGCCTACACCGCCCACGATCTGGACGACGGCCTGCGCGCCGGCCTGATCCGCCCGGAGGATCTCGATGGCCTTGCGCTCTGGGAGGAGCTCCAGCGCGCCATCGGCTGGGATGGGAAGGGGTTCAACGACCTGATCCGTTACCGGCTGGTGCGCCGGCTAATCGGGATGATGGTGACGGACGTGATCGCCGCCACCGATCGGCGCCTGCAGGAGCTCCGGCCCCGTTCCCCCGATGAGATCCGGGATCATCCCCTTCCCCTGGCCGGGTTCTCGGAGGCCATGGCCGGGAAGGTCCAGGAGCTGAAGGCGTTCCTTTACCGACGCCTCTACCGCCACCCTTATGTCGTGCGCATGCAGGCCAAGGCGGAACGCATCCTCGAGGCGCTCTTCCGGGCCTACATCGAGGAGCCCGAACAGCTCCCCTACTGGGTTCAGGATCGCATCCGGGAGGAAGGAGATCTCCATCGGGTGGTCTGCGATTACATCGCCGGGATGACCGATCGATTCGCCCTCGAAGAATACCGCCGCCTATATGAGGTCACCGATGTGTTATAGCCGGAAACATACGGTCCTCGCCCTCCTCGGATCCCTCCTTCTGGCCGCCGCGCCGCCGGATCCCCGGTTCGGCGTGGTGGAATCCCCGGAAGCCCCTGAACGCGCCGCCGAGCTGGGCGTCGCCTGGACGCGGGTGCGCTTCGCCTGGCATGAGATCCAGCCGAACGGCCCGGAGGACTGGAACCCGCCGTGGCCAGCGGAACGGCTGGAGGCGGAGCATCGGGCCGGTCGGGAGATCGTCGCCCTCGTGCTGGGGACCCCTGGATGGGCCCGCGCCGACCCGCGGATCCCGGGGGTCCCGAGAGGCCTCTACGAAGAAGAAAGCCGGCCGGAGAACCGGTGGGCTGCCTTCCTGCGCCGCCTGGCCACCACCTACCCATATATCCGAACCTGGATCATCTGGAATGAACCGGACATCTGGGATCCCTCCTACCCGGGCTACACATGGGGCGGAACGGAAGCGGATCTGGTCCGCCTGCTGCGGGTATCCTATCGCACGCTGAAAGGATTGAATCGGGAGAACCGGGTGCTCCTTGGGGCCTTCACCTACTGGTGGGATGCAGTCTATGGACGCCGGCCCTACTTTGAGCGCTTCTTGGAGGCCCTGGACCGCGATCCGGAGGCGCCTCGCTACAACCGCTATTTTGACGGCCTCTGCGTCAACCTCTATTTCAACCCGGACAGCCTCTACGACCTGATCCGCTGGCACCATGAGCGGATGCAGGCCCACGGTTTCGACAAGCCCATCTGGCTGACGGAAACCAACGCCGCGCCTTCCGAGGATCCGTCCTGGCCGGTTCCCCACGCCATGTTCCGGGTCGCCCTGGAAGAGCAGGCGGCGTTCATCGGGCAGGCCGTGGCCATGGCCCTCGCGGCCGGGACCGAGCGGTTCGCGATCTACAAGTTGATCGACAACCCCACCGACCACTTCGCCAACCCGGAGCCCTTCGGCCTTGTGCGGGAGGACGGCTCGCTGCGCCCCGCGTTCCACGCGTATCGAGTGGCCATCCATGTCTTGGCCGATGCCATCCATGCCCGCCTGATCCGCCGGGATTCCGTGACCGTGGTGGAAGTTCAGAAGCTGAACGGAAGGGTCTGGATCGCCTGGTCCCGCTTCCCCCGGCCTCAATCGATCGCTCTGGAACGGCAGGGGAGGTTGCGGGGCGCCATGGATGGGATGGGGAATCCCGTCCCGGTGGAAAGCGCCGGATCTCGGTATCGCGTGGAACTTCCCGGGGCCTTGTGCCGGCAACGGATCGGCTCAGCCTGCATGATCGGCGGGATGCCGGTTTACATCGTGGAATCCGCATTGCGTCCGGTTCGGGAGCCGAAATAGCGAGCGCGGCTTTCCATGAGAGGATCCCGAGAGGAGAGAGACCCCTGGAGGGAACACATGGTGGAATTCCGGCTCTATGGGAAATCGGTATAACATGAGCAGAGCAGGGCGGTGAAACCCACCCCTCCCCCAAGGAGGATCCGTGAGCCTATCGGAATCCGCGATCCCCCCCGGGGCGATCCGGCGTCTTCTGGAACGATTGCCGGACCTCTCGGAAGACGAGCGGGCGCTGCTGCTGGCGCTGACCCAGCTGGATCAGGAGATCGGCCGCCCCCTTTCGCCCGAGGAACAGCAGCTCCTGCAACGCCTAGCCGCCTCCCTCGAAGGCTACGATCCCGAGGAGATCCGCGCCGCGATCCGGCGCCTCGTTCAGAGCCGCCCCCAGCGCCCCGCGGAGTCGTGGCCCGGCGATCTGCGCCGTCGCCTGCGCCGCCGCCTGGAAGGTCAATGAGGTAGGGGCGACCCGTTGGGTCGTCCCTACCGGCGCGGGGCGCCCGATGGGAGAATCAGGATTCGGCTTCCGGAGCCTCTATGGCTTCTTCTGGCTCCGCCGCCTCCGGGGCGGCGATCAGGCGCTCTTTCAGGCGGGCCGCCTTGCCGAAGCGCTCACGCAGGTAATACAACCGGGCCCGGCGAACCCGGGAATGCCGCACCACCTCGATCCGATCGATCCGGGGGGAGTAAAGGGGGAACGTGCGCTCCACCCCGATCCCGTGGGCGGCGATCCGCCGCACCGTGAAGGTGCGCCCGGTGCCGCTGCCCCGGATGCGGATCACCGTCCCCTGGAACACCTGCACCCGCTCCTTATCTCCCTCTCGAATCCGAACATGCACCCGCACCACATCCCCCGGGCGGAGCTCCGGCACCGAACGGCCGGCGACCCATTCCCGCTCCAGCTGCTGAAGGATTAAATCGCTCATCCCGCTTCCCTCGCCAGGAGAGTTTCCCACCCGCCCATGGCCTTGATTCTCTTTTCAGACAGATCATAGACGCAGGGATGAATTATAAAGAGCGCTGGGGATCCTGACAACATGGCTTTGCCGGGTTACCGGGCTTTTCCTTCGAGCTGGGGCGCTTCCGACGCTCCGACCGGCCTCAGGAACCCCTGTTCTCCTCCCGGGAAGAAAGAGGACGGGATCGGCCCCCGAAGGCAACAGGCTCCACCCCCCCAGGGAATTCGCGCCTTCCTATCCCTTCAGGTAGAATCGCTAAGGTTGTGCCTGGGGAGGTTCCAGAACGGCACGGGTTCCCCCGGATGGCCCCCTTCGGATCATCGGCATCATCTTCGGGGCGAGGGCTCTCTTCCCCTCAGGGAGATCCCATGGGTTGGGGGCGTCGGAGGCAGCTCCCCAACCCCCGAGGATTCTCCCCTTCCGGCATCCCTCGGGCCATAGAGAGGGGAAATGGGAACCCGGCCGTGCGAACCCTCCCGGCCCGCCCGGGGCGGGCTCGAACGGCGCCAGCTTGATCTCAGGGAGGTCCGGTAGATGACAATGGAGAACGTGATCCCGGTGGGCATCGAGGAACAGCTCAAGACCGCCTATCTCGATTACGCCATGAGCGTGATTGTGGCGCGGGCGCTGCCGGATGTGCGGGATGGGCTGAAGCCGGTGCAGCGCCGGATTCTGTATGTGATGCATGAGATGGGTCTGCATCCGAACGCCCCTTAC
>Ga0101942_100419_pt1 | contig 16494 bp, 15 predicted proteins | sample DewCreD2012metaG_4_FD_75243 | JGI IMG/M metagenome (GOLD analysis project Ga0101942, IMG submission 75243) | Hot spring sediment bacterial and archeal communities from British Columbia, Canada, to study Microbial Dark Matter (Phase II) - Dewar... ...
CCCAAGAGAGGATTATAGGCAAGGTGGAACCCCCTAGAGGATATCCCAATCACAACCCACTCACTAGGGGCAAACGGGCTTTGCTGTGGATTTTATTTTTAATATATTATCATGTATAATATCTAGATGGTTGTTTTCTTTGAGAAAAGGTTCTCTGCTTATTCTGGCTGCTGGTTTGGCTGCTTATCTCCTATATATATTCCTATATGTTGGTTTTGGGAATATCTATTATCTGCTCCTCAAGCTCGATCCCAGGTTTTTTCTGCTCTCTATATTGTTTCTCATAGCCTCTATTGTTCTCCATGGCTTTGCATGGTATCTTCTCCTCGGCGGAAGTTTTGGGAGGGGCTACAGAGCTATTGCTGCTACTGTTATTGGCTTGTTCGCGTCCTATATGATCCCTGTTGGAGCTGTTTCTGAGGTGATTAGATTCTATATAGTCACCAGGTTCCTGGGTTTTGGGGTTGTGAAGGCTATCTCCTCTATTTTTATTCACAGGGTCTGTATAACGGTGTCTCCTATAGTTGCTATCGCCGCCCTACTCCTATACTCTGGGGGTAGCGTGCCTGCTATGGAAAGGATGGCCTTTGCAACGATTATTGTTGTCTATATATCTGCAATTGTTTCCCCAAACATCATAGCCCTGGGCTTCATAGGTACGGGGATTTTTGAGAGGCTTGTTAGGAGGTTTGAGGGCTATATAGAGAGGATCCTTGGCCAGAGGCTTGGGGATCTGAGGGGCGAGTATAGATCATCTATGGGGGAGATGCTTAGAAGCTGGAGGGGGCTTGCTGCATTCATAGCATCCCTAGCTGAGTGGATCTTCCTGGTTCTATCCATGTATTCGATATTCATGGCTCTAGAGCTGAGGAGGGATCTAGTCTATGCTGTATTCTCAATACTCCTGATCCAGATTCTCTGGTGGATCTTGCCAATATCGTTCGGAGGATCCATAGGGATAACGGATCTCATAGCATCGATAGCCTATCAGATCCTGGGCTTCGGAACAGGTGTTTCAGCAACCATAGCACTGCTATACAGATTATCATCGCTGACAGCCCTCCTAGTTCTCCTATACCCGTCAATAAAGATCCTAGGGCTATATCCTGGAGAGTTTAGGAGGTATATGAGCTCCTCTAAATACTAGGGGTTTCTAGATCTATTGCTTAGCCCCCGTATCTCCTCTCCCTGAGCTGGTAGGATCTAATGGCTCTCAGTAGATCTATCCTTCTGAATTCAGGCCAGAAGGCTTCGCAGAAGTATAGCTCTGAGTATGCTGATTGCCATAGTAGGAAGTTGCTTATCCTAAGCTCTCCAGAGGTTCTTATCACCAGATCGGGCTCGTTGTCTATCTCTAGATATCTCACCACCAGGTCTTCGGTTATCTCCTCAGGATCTATATAGCCCTTGGCAGAGTCTCTAGCGATCCTCCTTATAGCATCCACAATCTCCTGCCTCCCCCCATAGCATAGCGCTATGTTTATAACCCTATCGCCATTCCCAGCTGTCCTCTCCTCAGCCTCTCTAGCTAGGCTTCTAAGGCTCTCTGGGACAAGGTCTAGTCTCCCCTTAACCCTTATCCTGGCTCTCCTAGCAATAGCCTCTCCTATTAGCTCCCTCAAGCCCCTCTCTATTATTGAGTATAGATGCATCCTCTCACCCTCAGGCCTCTTTATACAGTTCTCATAGGACATGGCATATATGGTGACAACCCTCACTCCAAGGTCGTATAGCCATCTGAGCACCTCCTTCATCTTCCTATACCCACTCTCATGCCCAACATATTTTGGCAGCCCCTGCATCAGTGCCCACCTTCTATTCCCATCCGGTATTATGGCTACATGCTCTGGTATGGGGCCCCTCGATATGCTCTCCTCCAGGGTTTGCTCATATACTCTATATACTAGCCCCATGAATGGTTTTGACAGGCTTAGAAGGATCTCCAGTGTTTTTCTCAGCACCCTCGATTTCGCGATTCTAAGCACCTGCTCTATACCCACGATATTATATGCTGGAGGCTTATTAGCCCAGTCTATGGATTTTAGTTGGTGTCTCTCGTCTTGGATGGGGATCTTGTTCTCTACGCCCTCATATCTATCCTAGTAGCAATACTAGTGGCTCCCCTAGTGTCTAGGAGGGTTGAGGAGAACCTGGAGATCTTCTTCCTTGTTATGGGCCTTGTAGCATCGATCATCTCAGGGAGCTTTGGGGCAAAGCTATTATTAGAGGCTCTAAAAACCCCTGTGGTTATTCACGATATACCGCTAGGGATCTTCCAGGCCGTGCTGATCTCAGGTCTCCTCTTCGAGCGCTATAGGGAGAGGCTCAGGGTTTTCTTCACAAGGCTGGGTTATCGAAGCCTCCCTGCTGTCTATGCATCCATGGTTCTCCTCCTAGGGTTTGGGAGCAGCGTTATCTCAGCGATAGTGGCTTCCGCAATTATAGCTGAGGTTGCTAGAACTATCGGTCTTCCTCAGAGGTCTAGAACCATCCTTCTGGTGCTCCCTGCATACTCTATAGGTGTTGGCGCAGCCCTAACCCCCCTAGGAGAGCCTCTCTCAACTATAGCTATAGCAAAGCTATCAGGCGAGCCCTATCATGCAGACTTCCTATTCCTCACAAGACTTCTCTGGGACTATGTACTAGCTATAGTGCTCATAACATCCATAGCTAGCTGGTATATATATAGAAGATCCCTGGATCCTCTGGCTAGAGAGAAGATAGCCGAGGAGGAGAAAAATGGGAAGAACTATAGGGAGGCCATTATAAGGGCTATCAAGGTATATATATTCGTATTCGCACTAGTCCTCCTAGGACACTCATTCGAGCCCGTGGTTGATAGATATATTGCCCACCTATCCCTAGAAGCCCTATACCTATTCGGGAGCACATCAGCATTCCTAGATAACGCGACTCTAACAGCTGCGATAATAACACCAGAGATGGATATCGAACAGATAAAATCCTTCCTAGTATCCCTCCTAATATCAGGAGGCTTTCTAATCCCAGGCAACGTGCCAAACATAGTTATAGCATATATAAGCAAGATAGGCTTTAGAGAATGGGCCGTGAAATCCATACCGCTGGGCCTCCCGCTATTTGTTGGAGCCTTTATCTCGATCTTCTACCTTGGCCTATAGCGCAGGGTGAAGTTGTTTTGTTTCGTGAATATTTATATTGTGGTATTATTATAACTATATTTTGTTGTAGTGTTGCCTGTACTATGGGGCTTGTAGTCCTAGTATGCGGGGGTTTCCTAACAGTTATGAGTCTTAGGGATCTATGTTTGTGGAGCTATGAGTTGAGGTTTTCTTGAGGGGAGAAGCCCGGCGATATCGATCCCGATGAAGAGGGATCCTGAGAGCCCTGATGCTAAGGGAAGAGGGCTTGATGTATTTTTAAACCAGGCCCAATAAAGCCCAAGCCCTGTTATTAATAACCTTTAATCTAATATATCTAGGGACTATCTATATGCTGTTAAGAGAGCTAGATGGAAGCATATCAATATATGGGCAGAGTCTCTGGCTCTATATATACTATACCCCAGGCCCTGGAAATAATTATTTTCCTCTAAGTATGGAGAGAGTTTCACATAATCTATTCCTGAAAAACGATCTCCTGGCTTATGGAGATCTCAGTGCTATTGTGGATCAAGTGTTAGTAGTCCCATCTATGGTGATAAAAAGGGTCTATATCTCTATAGCAATAATTTCAGTTTTAGAAATCCGGGGTTTTTCCGCGTTAAATGATGCTTTGGGGGTTGATTGATCCGGATGTTGATCTCCCGGGGTATTGCCAGGATATATGCAATTATTATCCTTGTTTCGCTAACAATTCTTGCTGGAATAGCCCTATACGGTCTTCTATTGAACTCTATGGGTGGCGTGCTTCTATATAGGGACGATATATACATATACCCAAACGCAACAATATCTAGGGATAATACATCCTGGTATCTGAGGATGAGTATATTGAATAAGGGCTCCTTACCAGTAGAAATAGCCAGCATAACAGTCGAGGGCTTGGGATGCATGACTCGGGAGATAAGAATAAGTCCTGGCGAGCTGGCCTTAATATCATGTAGTATTGATGGGGTTATCATGCCAGGAAAGCTATATAGTGTGAAGATAATAACGAAAAAAGGATTTATTTATATATTTTCAGCATACTCAGAGGCATAGCGAAGAGCAAGGATCCATAGCTAGACCTTAAGGATAATGATATCAGGAACATCGTCCTTGAAATACACAGTGATCTTTCCACCAATATCCATATTGCCCAGCACCTCTAGATCCTTCCTTATATTTGTAAGCCTGGTTATCTTTATATTTATATCCTCAAGGAACCTCTCAAAAGCACCGAGCTCCTGGATAGGTGACGGATTGATAATAACCTTCACTCCCTTTAAATCAACCTGGTAAGAGCCCTCCTCACCAGAAACCTGAGCTCCTGGGGTAAGCTTAGATATCACCTCAAGGATCTTCTTCTGCCTCTCAGCCCTAGCCCTCAGATCCTCGACAACCCTTATAATCTCCCCAAATGTCTTCCTATAGCTAGCAATCTGCTGATCTATATAGCCAAAGAGCTCCTTAACACTCCCAAACTCTCTAATCATAGCATACCCCATAAATAAATCAACATATAAAAATAAAAATAAAAAGCACCATAAATATAAGAGAGCACTCTAATCAGAATCTCAAACGCCCAGGATCCTAGTTATGAGATATCCAAGAGCATAGAATACAGGGTAAAAAGGCTAGGATATAAAAACTAGATCCTATATCCATTCTAACCAGCAACAACATATCCATAGAATTCATTGCCAGCAGCAGTAAGGATCCTGATTGTATAGCTCACACCAGGAGCAAAGTTGCCTGAACAAGCTGCCTGAACCAACTTAATCTCGCCAGAACCTATCGGAAATGGCGACTGTGAAAGGCTACATGTTACATTACCAACAGTAATCCCAATTATCTGGGCTGACACAGAACCAATATTCCTCACAGTCATGCTTAGATTCCAATTAGTATTTTGAAATGTTAGTGAGGTGTTTGGGAATACCTGGAGCTCTTCTTTATCCCCCACAGTTCCTCCAAATACTCCTAGGATCCATGCTACTACTGCTATTGCAATTACTAGTGTTATTGCTATAAGTATTATTGTAGCTATGAGTGGCTCTAGCCCTTTTCTATACCTAGGTGCTATGTGTACCATTCGCTTCACCACTCTTTATAATGCACTTAGTTACTTATATATTCTAAGTATCTATTTTATCTTAGATTATTCTTTCCATTTTGTTCTATTCTTCTCGTAAGTATTACTTTCGATTATTCCAAAGATTTTGGTTCTAACTAGCACTTTGGTTTTCTATATTATCATAACTATATCCTTATATATTTCTCTCCTCCACATAGTGGTTTTTCGGGATTTTCTATTTTTTTGGCTAGGTAGGTGCATATTGATAACTCCTTCTCATATAGGAGGCATGTTTCGCACGTTATCTGTTCACTCTTTGTCTCTCCTTTCTTGTCTACCTTCACATTGAATACGGGTGGTTCTATTGTCTCTATAGGCTGGTATGTGCTTGGCTGCCTAGTATCCTCTTTTATCTCAGCGGTTATTTTGATGGTTCTGGCCTTGTCTTCTGCTCTCTTTAATGCTGTTCTGAATATGCTTTTCATCGTCTCATCTATTGCAGCCCCTTTTTGCTCCAGCTCGTATTCTATAACCGCCTCTACTATTGTTGTATCTAGCTCTCTCCATGCTCTATAGGATGCTCTCAGTTTGCCTGGCTCAAGTGATTCATAGTAGACGCTGTCTCCGCTTCTCTTTATTGTGAAGTGTATAGACTCTATGGAGGATCCCAAGAACTTTCTTAGCCTTATCCTTAGCTCATACACACCAACATCACGATAGGCTCTGAGAGAAACTATGCTTGGGTGATCAGCGAATAGATCCTCAGGCTCCTGAAGAGCCCTTATAAAGGACTCCACATCTATATCTGTTACTATAGACAGCCTTATTACAGCCATTCTAAGCACCCAAGATAGGTTTCTAATCTATATTCTATATCAAATATTATAAAGCAGAGCCCTATAGCCATACTCACATAGGATGCCTCTAGAAATAATTAGGCTAGGAGGATTTAATATAATAGCCAAAAGGATCTTCTCGACACAAGAGGACATACTTGTGGTTTAAAACTCAGGTCCTTGCTCATTGCGGTGAAAAGAAATTGATCGAGATTTCAAATCTATAGAAGATCTTTTCGTGGATGTCTCCAGTTAGTTATCTCTACCCCCTTGTAGAGGATCCGGGGTTATAACTAGCCATCATAGTCTTGGAGACATAGGAGCCTAATCCCTAATCTCGTGTGCTTATTGAGGTTATTATGTGCTGCTTGAGGGCGGCCCTAGAGCCCCATGATCAATCTTCAATCCATGAAGATCAGAGATCATAAGTTTATGATCCTCGTCTACTTCTTAAAAGGCGAGCTTTCAGTTATAAATTACTCCTTTATAGTAGATAGTATTATGAGAAGGATCTCTTGATGGGGGATATAGTGAGTAATATGATAAGTTCAGCAATACAATTATATTAGATGCTGGTCCTATTCTAAGGACTTAGAAAGGATGCGGTGCCTATGGTCTTGCTCCCCCTCTCCTCTGGTGTTGTGTGCAGTGCCGATCTTGTTTCCTCATGCCCATCTATTGTTGATCATGTTAGAAGTCTGGGTTTTCTGTGGATCTTATCGCTGGGAGGTCCTGGGTTGTATATTGGTAAGGGTTTCTCATCGTATGTGATCCTTGTGATGGATTCTAGGGGTCTCATGGCTGCTCTGAAAATTAGGAGGACTAGGTCTAAGAGGGATAGCCTCTATCTTGAGGGATACGTTCTCGAGCTTCTATCGAAGAGCGGTGTTACCCCGAGGGTTTTTATATATGGTGGGGACTTTGTTTTGATGGAATACATATGGGGCATCGATCTTGAGGAGGTTGTTGATCTATATATGGTGGGCTATATAGGCGAGGAATATCTGAGAAGAGCCCTGGCAAGTGCTCTAAGAGCCCTCTATATTCTTGATAAGCTTGGTGTAGACCACCTAGAGGTTGGCAATCCTGCGAGGCATGTTATATATAGGAACTCGATCCCATCAATGGCTAGGATTATAGACTTCGAATCATCCCACCCAAGCCCGAGCCCCTCTAACATACCCAGATTCGTTGGGGGCTTTCTGATTAGGAGGTTCTGGTGGCTTCTAAATATAAAGCCACATGATCTGAGGGCTATGATGAGGAGATATAAAAAAGACCCGGGTTCTAGGGAGGAGGTCTTCAGGGAGCTGCTTAGAATAATATCTAGAGAGCGCCTATCTTGAGAAGTCTCCTAGCCTCACCTTTTCTGAGTATAACTATATCATTAACACCGGGGATACCCAGCTCCCTACCACACTTAGGACACTTGCTGGAGATCCTGAGCATAAGCTCCCTAGGTGTTGGGAGTCCAAAGCTATCCTGGCCAACCCTTGTGAATTGATACACAACGGTATCGCATCCCCTGCAGACATATAGCACGGCCACCAGGGCCACCGATCTGGTTATCATCTATTGGTAAATAATACAACTACCTCCAATAATACCCACAAGATCTCCTCATAGTTATATGTAATACCCACGAGGATCCCTTGATTAGAGCCTGCATAAACCTCAGAGGATGAGGGCTTATGCGGGATCTAGCATAACATCAACAAGCCTGTGGGTTACATGCTTTGTTTTAATATATATTCTTGGAGGATTCTATCTATGGTATGTCTAGGGGTTCTGGCATCTATAGAGAGTTTGAGAGCCTCTGGATATGGGAGCATCTTGGCGATAAGCTAGCCTGGTATCTGGGGGTCTCTGTGAATAGATATCCTGCTAAGTATCTCATCGCCAAGAGGGTTGAGATCCCTGTGGATGGTTTTGGAGATATAGGGTCTCTTGAGGAGGGCCTATCCCTATATGAGAGGTACACGGAGGATTTCCTCAGGCTGTGGAGGGATGTTAGGGGAGGCGAGGATATACTGAGGATCGATAATCCCAGGTATAGCCTTCTAGACCTGGCCAGGGATCTTGTGAGGTCTATTGTTAAAAGGTGCACCCTATGCAGATGGAGATGCGGCGTTGATAGAACCAAGGGTGATAGACTTGGGGCCTGCATGCTAACAACCGAGAGCAGGGTTGGCTCTTACTTCCACCACTTCGGCGAGGAGCTCGTCTTCAGGGGAACCCACGGGTCTGGAACTATTTTCTTCACATCGTGTAATATGAGGTGCCTATTCTGTCAGAATAGCGATATATCTAGGGATAGGTTTAACGGGGTTCCATACACGCCTAGGGAACTTGCTCAGATAGCCTTAATCCTCAGGCTCGAAGGGTGCCACAATATAAACTGGGTTGGTGGAGAGCCTACGGTGCATATACACTCAATAGTAGAGGCTATATGGCACATGGCTAACGAGGGCTTTAAGCTATTACCAAGGGATGGGGAGCTGGATAGGCTACTGCTAACAAAGGCTGATGCATATATACCGTATCCTATGGATAAGAGGTTCGGAAGCTATGGTGGAGAGTTCAACGTGCCTATGCTCTTCAACACAAACCTCTTCCTATCGAGGGAATCCATGATCATCCTGAGACCACTAATCGACATATGGCTTCCGGACTTCAAATTCGGCCCTGGGAGGTGTGCCATAAGGCTCGCAAGAACCCCCTGGTACTACGAGACGGTTGCAGAGAACCTCGAGATCCTGTTTAGGTGGGGTGAGGAGATGATTATAAGGCACCTTGTGATGCCAAACCATGTTGAGTGCTGCACAAAACCTGTTCTTGAGTGGATCTCCAAGAATATACCGGGAACCCCAGTAAATGTAATGGATCAATACAGGCCAGAGGCATATGCCGACCCCAGCTCCCTCTATTTCAGCAGAGACTCTATAGACATAGCGAGGAGACCGACTAGGGAGGAGATATTCAGAGCATGGAGATACGCAGAGGAGCTCGGGATAAACTATAGGGAGGTAACATTCGAGAAAAAGCTCTCATCAAGGGCGATACATGGTCTCAAAGCCCTCACAATGCTCTAGAGATCTATGGGGGCATTGTTGACAGCGAGAAGATCCACAGGGCTATTGTGGATACAATCGTTATCAGGGAGGCGTGTTTAAAGCCCTCACCAATAGATAGCCCGGAGATCTTCCCAGCAACGAGGCCCATGATCCATGCGTTAACAATAGCAGCTGTGCTCGCAATCATGTTAAGCTTATGTATAGATGCTACATCAACCTCTCCCCCAAGCCCCGGGATCGGTCTTGCTATGACTAGGGATAGGTAAACAACACTGGTTACGAGGAATAGTATAGCCCCTATATATGGCATAATAATATACAACCTAAGGCTGGATCTGAGCCTCTCATAAGCCTCTGAGATCGATGCAGAATATCTTGCCAGAAGGTAGAATACCTCAGGGCTCCCCCCACCAACTTTTATAGAGTCTATTGTGAACCTGAACATAACCCTCAGAAGCCAGCTCCTTGTGTTGTGCAGGCTCATCCTCACAGCATCCTCTATATCCATCCCAATGGATAGGGCTGTGGCGAGCCTCCTAACAACTGGGTTTAGGGATCCGTGATCCCTCTTAGAAGCCTCTATGAGCGATTTCTCAGGAGATAAGCCTGTTTTCCTCAGCTCGCTCACATCCTCTATATAGGATGCAGCATGTCTCTCAAGAGCCCTTAACCCCTTCGTGGCCCTTCTATAGGCTAGCCATGTTGGTATAGATACTGTTAGAAGTGCAGCAGAGATCCCTGAAATCTGTCCTAGAACGCTCTGCCTTGTAAAAATCCCTGAATATACTAGGTATCCTCCTGTCATTATAACAACTGTTAGATAGAGGATCGGTGCGAAAAGTGCTGAGAAGAGAGCGGCATATGATATATCTCGGAACTCAATACCCCATCTTGGCTGTGTTGTGTGGGCTGCATACATTATGGCTGCCGAGAATAGAGGTAATCCTAGGAAGTTATAGAAGATCAGGATCATGGGATCCGTGCCCGAGTATCTACCACCAATCTGTATACCTCCGGCCGAGGTGAATAGCACAAAGAGGGAGATTCCACCAACTATAGTAACAAGCATGTAGATCTCAATATATACTCCGAGCCTCTGAACCATCTGCCTTATCATCTCCCCTTGTCTCCTGAAGAAATCCTCAACCTTTGTCTCGAGATAGTGGATAACATCCGCGCCTGTTCTCAGAGTAATTACATAGCCTAGGATGAAGTCTCTAAACACCTGGGAAGGGTGGTAAGAGGCTATCTCCTCGAGAGCCGTGATCGGGTCTCTACCGAATAACCCTATTCTTCTAAAGAACTCCTGAGCCTCTATCCTCAGCCCCTGAAATAGCTGGGATCTCCTAAAAGCCTCCATAGCACTCGCCAGGGATATGCCTCCCCTAGCCATTATAGATGCGTAGGATGCTAGGAAAGGCAGCTCCGATTCTGTGAGGTTTCTCCTCCTACTCCTCATAATAACCGGGTAGGCTATGAAGGATGTGAAAACAACTATTGGTATCAATATACCGATCATGAGTATTGATGCTAGCACCAGGATATTTGATCCAAGGAGTGCTGCTAGGGAAACTATGCTCATACCCACAAAGATAGAGATCACCGTATAGCCAATAGCCCTAGCCCCATAAACAAGAGGGTGAGTCCTTATCATAGAGGATGCCAGTGCTCTCTCGAGCTCGAATGCCCTAACAATACTCCTCGCAATTCTATCAAAGAGGAGTACAAATAGGAAATCTAACTCATAGATGATTCTAGGAGCTACGATGAAAGATCTAGCTCTTCCCTCAGATCCTCTATCAGCAGATTTATTGCTGCCTCTCACCATATACTGAACCACCAGCCTCTTCTCTCCCAATAGCCACCACAGATAGCTCAGCCTCAGCCCTTTCAAGTATAGATGATGGGCTTCTATAATACCGGTATATTATAGATGCTATATCCCTATAGTTCCTTATATTCTTAAGCTGTAGCCACTCAAACACTCTGGCCCTTCTATAGATCTCTTCATGAATATATTTCAAATCAACCTCTGCAGAGGAGGATATCCTCTTCAAAATATAGCTATCCATCACCGAGAGCTCGTGGATATCCTTAGAGGGGCTCCACCTTCCTATCTGTATTGGTGTCCCATCCTCCTTGATCTCCCATATTTTCGTGACCCTTCTTGTTGCTCTCGTCTTCCCCTCCTTGTCTCTCACATTAACTCTCTCGACCATGAGGGCTATATTTATTAGGGGTATATATGATTCTGGTATGTTCATTGGTGGGCTTGTGAGCCTTTTTATAGCTGCGTCTATGCTCTCTGCATGGATCGTTGTTGCTCCCCCATGCCCTGTTGCTATGCTCTGGAAGAGCACATATGCCTCCGCCCCTCTGACCTCTCCAACCACTATTATGTCTGGCCTATATCTGAGGGAGAGTCTCACGAGGTCGTAGAGGGTTATCTCGCCAGCCCTTGATTCGCCTGCAGCATAGCTTGGTCTCGATACTAGCTGCACCCAGTTGCTTGTGGGCAGCCTTATCTCTGGCGTGTCCTCTATTGTTACTATCTTGTAGTTGGGCTTGATAAGGTTTAGCACGGAGTTGAGGAGGGTAGTCTTACCGCTTCCAGTTACTCCCATTATCAGTATTGTTCTCTTATGCTCTATAGCCATCCAGAGGTATGCTGCCACCAGGGGCGATAGGGTGGCGAAGCCTATCATGTCGACAATCGTTATGGGATCCTCCCTGAACTTCCTAATAGTGAATGTGGATCCCTTCTGGCTAACCTCCTTCATGAACGTCGCGGCAAGCCTGTGCCCACCAGGGAGCGAAGCATCTAATATTGGGAAGGCGACCGATATGTGCTTCCCAGACATGTGGGCTAGCTTCACAACATATGAATCAAGATCCTCCTGGGTCTGGAAAACAATGTTTGTCGGCATAGACTCGTACTTCCTGTGATACACATATATCGGAACACCAACCCCGTTGCATGATATATCCTCGAGATTTGGATCCAGCATGAGAGGATTTATAGGACCGAAACCTGCGATCTCCCTCTCAATATAGTAGAGGATCTTACTCCAACTAACGGTAGGAGTCCTCCCCATCCTGAGCCTAAAGAGCTCCACAGCCTTCCTAGCCTCTCTGGATATGAAGTCTCTGGGATCCTCGCCCTCACCGAGCTCCCCAGCCTCCCACATGAGGAAATCTACAATCCTCCTATAGATCCTCACCTCCTCCTCTGTGAGGGGAACCTCGTCTACAAAATAAACATACTCGCCGGTTTCTTCCGAAAGAACTATGTAGGCGATAGACCAGGGATCCATTATGGAGTACCTCTCAACAACCTCTCCAGATGGTCTCTGCCTAAGAGGCATTAATGGAGCCCTAATATGCCTAGTATACATAGATACCTCAGCAACTTTGGAGGCGATGTCCTTAGAATCCTTCTTACTCCTTACACCCAACCTGGATATCTTGCGCAGTATACCCATATATATACCATAGATAATACTTCGAGTAAGGTATATATATAACACCCTAATACCTATCTAAAACCCATTGGCTATAATCTAGAATACACGCCCAGGCGGGAGCTCGCCTAGAAGCTTAGATAAAGTCTCGATCATCGCCACTATTAGTAGTCTCAGGAACTGCTAGACCTGTATAAACTCTTTCGTGAATGATAACAGAGACTAACCCCGCTCTAGATGGCGGGGGTTGTATTTATAAGTCTAGCTGGGAAATAGACTCGGAAAGATCATTATGAGTCTAAGCATAAAAAACACAAGCGGTTCCTGGCTTCCCTGTGGTAAGCTAGTTTTAATACCTATCCTGGCTGTGCTTATTCAGATGCTGGGAGCCATTACATCATATAGCCAGGCTAGTGTTTTCTCGACTCCTCTAGAGCCTTCTGAGATCTATAGGACTTTCTATGCTAATCTTTCATTCTCTGCTTTTGTTATGACCAGCTCTTCGGGTTCTGTTGCTGTTGCTGGTTCAGGTGCTTCTGGCTATTATTTCGAGGTTGGCTACGCCGATCTAGCTGGGGGTGCTATCTCTAGGTATAGGTTTTCCCTGCCATCGAGCCCGAGGACCATGGCCTCTGATGGCGATGCTGGGCTCTACTATGCTGTTGGCATGGCTGGGGGCGAGGTTGCTGTTTATAGCTCGAGGCTGGGGGGTGTATCCTATATCCAGGCTTCTAGGTATTCTGTGGAGAGGCTTGCCATTGGCGTGGGAGGCTCGGGAGACCCCTACTTGGCTGTTCTGGACTCCATGGGGACTCTCTATATGTATAGGGCTTCGAGGGGTGGCTGGGCCGAGCTCGGGCCTATTAGGAGTACTGCTATTTATAACTATACCGAGGGCAGGGTTCTCGATATCTCTCCATTGGAGGTTTTGGTTGGTGGGGCTAGGAGGGCTGATCCATCGTTTATCCTCGCAGTATATAGCCCTCCAACTGCTATCCTCAGCTTCAATGTCACCAACGATACTGGCCAGCCGGTTGATGGGGCTGTTATAAGCGCCTACCCCGTTAGACCCTATAGCTCGATAGCGATCCAGGGGATTACTGATCAGAGGGGCTCTGCCTCACTAGAGCTCCCCATACTAGACCAGGCTACACATTATGTTATAAACATAACCCACCCTCTCTATAGGACAGAATCCATAGCTGTCAACCTGAGCAGGAGAGACTCTGGGCAGGTGATCACATACATGGTGGTTATGAGGAAGGGGGATGGGGAGGTTGTGGGTTATAGACCCCCTGCGATGCTCTCCATAGCATCAATATTAGACATAACAGGGGCTCCTGAGGAGATAAGGATCGGCAGGGGCGTTATACTCCCGGTAAAGCCCCTTGCTGTGAAGCTGGTGAGACCAGAACCAGCCCCTGGATCCTGGGCTTACCTGGGCATAGTTGCTGGCCAGGGGTATGATGGCTATCTCTGGATATCGATCATCTATTTCGACAGGGATCTCAACCCATTGAGAATATCGCCAGAAGGCTATGTCTACTACTCGCTACCCCCAGCAAGGCAAGCGTGGATCGGGTATGATGATAGCGGGTCAGGGGTTATGGCTATCCTATCAAGCGGAAAGGCTGTATATCTCCAATACGACCAGAGGAGGGGGTATCACATAGCATTCTGGAGCGTCGAAATACCCGGAGGCGTGTCGGCAGCATACTATAGAAACGGGGTTCTCATAGCTGTTGATAGTAGCAGTAAAGTGCACATTTATAGGGTGAACCCGGGCTCCTCGATGGATTGCACCAGGGGATCTGAGTATCTAGGCATACCAATTGGTGCTGGTGTCGGCGCCGGGATAGATCCCTCTGGTAATGCATACATATCTACGCAGAATAGCCTCTATATAGTCTCAGGAGTATATAGCATTACTAAGGATAGGTGCCCCATAGATACTGTGAGGCTGTGGGCGGGGGTCTCGATAAGGGAGCCCATATCAAGCTATGTTCTCTCACTAGATGGCTATATCTATATATATGAGAGGGGCTCCCTAGTTGCGAGATCCCGTGTGGTCAATGGATCCTCGGTGGCATACCTACCACAGGGCGAGTACGAGGCCCTGGTTGTTAGCAGCACTATAGAGTATAGGACAAGGATCAGTGTTTCACAGAGCACAGCAGATCTCAGGGGCCCGACACTATATAGGGTGAGTATAAACCCATACTATACAAACCCAGAGAGCCCCTATACTGTTGGGCTTAACAGGGTTCTCCCAGGGCTTTCTCTGGTTATAGATAACAGGACTGAGGTTATGACCACCGACTCGCCTGTGGATATCCTCATAGAGCCGGGGATCCATAGTGTGATCCTTAGAAGAGGGGATCTGGTGCTCGCCAGAGGCTCCCTAAATATAGAGAGGCCAGGGCCGGTAGATCTTGTCCTAACAGCAGAGCTAGCCAGTCTCAATATAAGCATATCGATACTTGGGCAGTCTATAGCTCCTTCGCCAGGCTCTCTGAGGATCAGGCTATCGGCAGAAGGGCCACTCATGAGGGGAGATCTCGGATATGTGAGGCCAGGAGAGGTTCTTAGGCTCCCACTGGGGGTCTATAGGGTTTCCACAGAATCTGTCTTCTTCTACCCAGCCGAGCATGTTGTTGGCCTGACCAGCCGGAGCTCTGACGAGGTTCTGAACATTGTTCTTAGGCCTAAGGAGATTACTGTCAGGATCCTCGTTATAGATGATCTCAACACAACTGTTCCCGGCGTCGTTGTATCGCTATATAGAAAGGCTAGTGGTGAGAAGATCTTTACGGGGGCTACCCAGGATGATGGCGTTATAACAATACCCGGCATAGAATTTGGGGACTACATAGCATCTCTAGAGCCCTCTAACAGAAGCCTATATATACCTGGGAATCTCTCTCTCAGGATAGATAGGCAGGATATAATGCTAAGGATTAACAGAACACTCCAGCCCGTCATAATAAACCTGAGGGATCCTATTAGCGGATCCCTAGTATCTCCCATAAGGATCACAATATATATGGGGGATAAGCCTCTATACACTCAGGATATCTCAACCAGGAATTCCAGCATCTCCCTCTTCCTACCACATGGGAGGGCAAGAATAGCCATTGAGCCGGCATCGCAGCAGTCACCATATAGCCCGACTGATATGACCCGGGAAATAGTTGTTGGTAGCAATACTATAGAAGTGATAGTCCAGAGGAGGATTGCGACAGTCACCATAAGAGCCCTAAACGATCTGGGGTCCCCAATTCAGGGGGCAAGGATAACCATGAGAAGCGCTGAGAATCCCACAATAGAGCTAACAGCAGTAACAGATAGTTATGGAAAAGCAGAGCTTAGGATCCCATATACCACATACACGGTTGAGACAACAGCCCAGGGTTATAACAAGCTCGAGACAACATATGCAATGGATCGAGACACGATGGAGATAAGGCTACAGCCAACAATAATAAACCTTCTAATGAGATATACAACAATATACATACTAGCTGGTATAGCGGCGAGCATAATAATAGCAGCAAGGATACTGGGGAGATACATAGAGAGAAAAATGAGAGAAGAGGCAATTTAGAGTATTTTCTAATCATAGCCTATTTGAGTATGGGCAGAGGTGCGTACAAGGAAGAGGGTGGTCATGTTGGAGCTTGGGGACCCAGGGATCTTCAAAAGCTTCAGTATATTAAGCATAAGGGGGTAATTAGTCCACTGGATATGGTATTTCTAAACATAATTATCCCAAAGATCACAGAATACATTGCTAAAGTGATATGGACATATCTTAGCAATGGATATATAGAGAACACACAACTAATAACTATAAACCCGTCCTAGTGGATGCTCAGAAGGATGCTGAGATCCATCATATATGACGGGTGTCTCTAATATATAGTGAAT
>Ga0101942_100422_pt1 | contig 16392 bp, 16 predicted proteins | sample DewCreD2012metaG_4_FD_75243 | JGI IMG/M metagenome (GOLD analysis project Ga0101942, IMG submission 75243) | Hot spring sediment bacterial and archeal communities from British Columbia, Canada, to study Microbial Dark Matter (Phase II) - Dewar... ...
TATATGACCACACCTATGACTATATATATAATTATAACATCCCGTGGGAGAAGGAATGGGTTTCCAAATATTAGTGAATATATATATGAAACCCCGCCAGGGATCTTTGTGGCTACGTGGTATGATGAGAGGGAGGCTATGAGTGACGATATAACAACAGCGAAGCCTATAGATAGATCCTGACTCAAGCCCCTATCCATTATCATCGCAACAATAAGTGCTAGAACAGCCATTACGAGGTATGATACAAAGTCGCTTGGTATGAGTGGCTGATACCAGCTCACAGATATTCCGACAAGCCCTGAAGCTATAACCATCATATGTAGAGACTCTAGAGCTAGGAACTGTGTCTTCGTATATGTTATTAAAACACTTGACATTCCAGCTATGATTGATGCCATCGAAACCGATACAAGCCCCGAGATCAGTATTGGGTCAACCATGCTCCTCACCCATGAAGATAAAGCCCTCCCCAGCTAGAAGAGCGCCATATGCTTCTGCCAGGTGTTTGGCACTAGCAACCTCCGAGAAGCTTCCAGATGCTATGATCCTCTTGTTTATTAGTATAGTGTATGGATTATATGGAGCACATATGGAGAGATCATGGCCTACTATCAGAAAGCTTACATGCATTTCTCTGTACATTCTATATAGGAGGGAGATGATCTCCCTTCTACCTTTGGGATCTATGTGTGAGAAAGGCTCATCAAGGAGGTATAGATGCGACCTCTTAGCTAGTGTCCTAGCAAGAAGAACCCTCTGCTTGAGACCACCTGATAGTTTTGAGAAAATATGGTTGGAGTATTCTTCCACACCAAGCATCTTAAGAGAATCTCTTATAGCATCTATATCTTGCCTACCCTCTAGCACTAGGGGTGATGCAACGACATCCCACACCCTTAGTGGAATATCCTGGTTTATTGCTGAATATTGAGGCATATAGCTTATGATTCTCCTAATAGCTTTTCTATTAACCTCGGGATCAAAGCCAAAAACCCCCACCTTACCAGATTTCCTCCTAATGATCCCCGCTATCAGCTTAAGCAGTGTTGACTTCCCAGCACCATTGGGGCCTGCTATTACTGCGAAGAACGGATGCTCTAATTGGAGGTTTATATCTCTCACGGCAATAACGTCCCCATATCCGGCACTAACATTCTCTAATATGATCATACTACTGTCCTTCATGGCTCACCCTCCTTGCTCTAAGGATTGAGCCGATGATGAGTCCTAGTATAAATGCCAATGCTACTAAGCCGGCTATATATGTATAACCAAGCCCAACTTCTCTTTCTTGATTATAGGCAGCGCTCTGGGTAGGGCTACATCTATTTACAAGATCCCAGGAGATCTCTAGTGGTATAAATAACAGATCCACAGGATCCTGAGGGATAATTTTTAAATCTATGATTCTTACACCAAGGGGTTCTAGGGAACCTCTAAGCCTATTCAGATCTAAATGCTCCAGGTCGCCTGAGATCAAGAGACACCTAGCGCCGAGATCCCCGAGAGACCTTATAGCCTGGGGAGATGGCTCAACCTCAGGATCTGGTGTCAGCACTATAGATACATTAACACCTATTGATCTTAGTAGATAGTAGGAAACAGGGCTATATAGAGAGACAACCAACCCCCCAGATACTATGATTCTCGATCTAGCAGTATCATAGGATCTGGAGGCGATGCTTTTAACAATCTCACTATTAGTCTCAAAGACCCCCGCTAGATCCCCACGTCCTTTTTTAATGGCAATGGATGTCAATATACTCTTTATAACATCTATGGATATATTTAGAGCATCCCTGTCATAGAATACCTCATGGAGATTTTCCACATTAAGTCCAGGGATCCTCTGAGGCGACCATCCCCTCTTCCTAAGCTCATCTAGAAGAACATATGTCTTCTGACTATATAGACTATAAAGCCTATCCGATATTGGGAGATGATGGAGAGCATCTATAATTATTACATCTGAATCCCCAACTTTTCTTATAATATCTAGCGGAGGCTCGTACTCATGTGGATCCACCCCAGGTGGGATCAGATCTATTACCTCAACACCCCCATCCCCTAGAATCTTTATTAGAGAAGCCAGAACAGGGTGAGTTGTTACTATAGATATAATGGCTCTATCTTGCTGTGAATGCGTTATCAAAACCCCCATGGCTGGGTATGATATTGTAACTATAACTAGAAATACAGGGAGGAGTGAGTAGGTCTTTGACCTCTTAACCATTATTCCACCAGATTTTTTAGGCTAAGCCTAAATTTAAGTTTTAGGCTTAGCCTAAAACCGTTTTTAAGCTTGAAAAACAATATATGGATGGTGTATCCATATGGCCAGCCAAAGGATCCTCGGTCTCGGTGTTATAGCAGCCATCCTTATATCAATATTCTCCGCAATATACACAGCTATGCTCCTGAACGAGGCTAGGGAGAATATAAATAGAATAAATAATAATATAAATAATCTGTCTGAGAACATCTTAAGGATCTCTGCTCTTGCATCTGGCGCTATATCCTCTATAGAGACCCTCAACTCCTCTATAAGGAGCATAGAGAGGGGTATATCAAGCATAAATAACACAGTATCATCCCTAGGCGAGCTTGTAAGAGCGTCTACAGAACCTCATGTGAGTGTTAAATATGCAAGGCTATTCCAGATAGCATATGATGGACCAGCAAAGATTGTTAGAGATGCTGAGGGGCAGAAGATACTACTCATCCCTAGAACTCTCTCGGCGCAGAAGGATATTGTTAGTCTCTATACATCTAGATATGCTCCAGATCATGTTATATATACACCTGTTGAAAGGGTGATTCTGATGTCAGCCACACAGGTTTCCATGATCCTCAGGCTTGAGGATGAATGCAGGGTTAATATAGTAAATACAAGCATTCTGGGGATTATGTGGGGTAAGCAATATACATGGTATGTTCCAAAGATCTCAGATATGCTTGACAAGGGAGTCCTAAGGGATTATGGCCCTGCTGATAATCCAAATGTTGAGATGATTATAGCCTCAAAACCGGATCTTGTGGTTATATACACATACGCAGGATCCCCGGTCTTTAGAACCCTCAAGGGTTCAGGACTTCCCGTTGTTGTTGATAACGAGTATCTAGAGAACAGCCTCCTGGGCAGGTTTGAGTGGATAAAGTTCCTCGCAGTATTCTTCAACCTAGATGGCTGTGCAGAATCACTATTCGCCCGAGTTGAGAGCACAATAGATGGTCTAAGGCAGTTAATATCAAATAGGGCTCCCGTAGAGAGCCTTAGACCCGTAGTAGCTTGGTTCAGCGTGTTTGGTGGGAGGATCTATGCATCCTCCCCAGCAAGCTACGTTGTTGATGCAATAACAATGGCTGGAGGCAGATATGCTTTTATAGATATACCCTATGGCTCTGTGTCACAGGAGCTTGTGGTCTCTAGATCTCAGTATATAGATGTGCTGATATACTCAACATCAAAAGAATATGGTCCCAAGAGTATAGAGGAGCTCGCTAAGGCACTGTCCTTTGTAAAGGATATTAAAGCTGTCAGGGAGGGGAGGGTATATGTGTTCGCACCAACATACTGGCAGCTTGGCACTGCATATCCGGAGGATATCATTAGAGATCTAGCTAAGATCTTCTATCCAGATATACAGAATCTAGCTGGCTGGGTCCTCAGATTCTTTGAAAAGCTGAGCTGAAGACGGTATTACCATGAGATCTAGAATCCCTACTCTCCAGATCTTCGTAACATCTATTTTTATACTATCAATACTCTTCATACTATCAATACTCTATGGACCTGTATATATTGACCCCCTAAGAATCCTTAGAGACATACTAGGACAGAATAGCCTGACTGAAAGTGAGGAGGTGATCATATATAGTAGAAGGATCCCAGCATCTCTAGGAGCCCTAACATCAGGAGCCCTCTTAGGTATTTCTGGTCTCCTCTATCAGATCCTCTTGAGAAACCCTATGGGTGATCCATATATACTTGGTGTTGCATCCATATCATACACATCTCTAATAGCATTCGCCTATATAGCGATATCCCTGGGATCCTTCTTCTACTACATGTCCTTAGTAGCCCCTATATTTGTGCTCATAATAGCCCTCATATATACATTTATATTGAGCATCATATCCATGAGATTATCTATATTACAGCTCCTCATAGTAGGTGTCTCTATAGGGTTTGCATCCTCAGGAGCCTCCCTAATACTCCTCTCAAGGCTTCCACCAGATGTTGCTGGCTATCTCTATATAGCCCTCATGGGGAGCTTCGAGCCTGTGGATCTAAGGGCTGCCGAGACCCTGCTAGTCTCGCTGGCCGTTGTGTTGGTAGCCTCGCTCGTGCTCTCGATAAAACACCTAGACCCACTGATTCTTGGCGATGACTATGCTAGATCCCTAGGAGTTAATGTCAATATTATCAGACTTCTCATAAGCCTGATATCAGGGTGCTCAGCAGCAATAACAGTAGCCTATGTTGGTGTAATAGGTTTCATAGGCTTTGCATCTCCCCACATAGCAAGAATCCTCACAGGGAGTGGGAAGAGTATTATTATAGCCCCACTGACATGTATAATAGGGGGATCTATAGCCCTCTTAACAGGGCTAATAGCCAAAACCCTACTCCAGGGAGCGCCCCTAACTGCTGTCACAAGCCTGTTTGGAGCACCTCTTCTAATCTATATGGTTTCGAGAATGAGGGGTGAGTACTCATGGTAATGGATGGAGAACGATGTGTAGATGTACTATCACTAGTATCAGGGTATGGGAGGAGGATTATTGTAAGAGCTACTGCTAGATTCTGTAGAGGTCTATCATGCATTCTCGGACCAAATGGAGCTGGAAAGACTACTCTTTTAAAAACGTTAGCAGGCCTTCTAGGTCCTCTCGCTGGGTTTATCTCCTTTGAGGGGAGGGATATATATAGTTATAGCATTAGAGAGAGGGCCAGGATTGTGGCTATACATCTATCAAGCATACCATCACTACCCCTCCTCAAGGTGAGAGATGTTATATCCCTTGGAAGAACGCCAAATATGGGCCTAACACTCTCTGGAGAGGATATAAGGGCCATCAGTGAGGCTATGAAGATGACGAACATCGAGGATCTTTCAGATAGGTATTTCAACCAACTTAGCGACGGAGAGAAGAGAAGGGTTATGATAGCAATGACAATAGCTAGAAAACCCAGGGTGCTTATCCTAGACGAGCCAACAAGCTTTCTAGATCCCTTTAACAGGTATTATATATTCGATATAATTAGAAGAATAGCTGACGAGATACCAGTTATAGTCTCCACACACGATATAGATAATGCTTTGAGATTCTGTGACAAGCTATATTATATAGTAGATGGAGAGCTTAGAGAGGCAAGTGGGTTTAGAGAGATTGGAGAGATATATGGCAACATGGTTTTAGACCCATTCACCCTAACCCTCGAGCCAAAACTATGCAATAGCGATAAGAGCATTCATCTAATAAGTGGCTGCGGCACAGGTGTTATATATATTAGGAAATATAGGCCGAAAAACAGCATAACAGCTGGCCCCCTTTATCCAAATGATTTGGATACTATGGTTCTTAACAGGCTCGGCGCTAAGATTATAACAACTCTTGAGCCAAGTCCTGTAGATGATACGCTAAAGATGATCTATAACGCTATAAAGCTAGTGGTCATAGATGTACCTAGCTATTGCAGACCTCAAGAGTCTATAACCGTAGTTAGAAGAGCTATTGAAATGGGAAAGGAGGTAATACTCATAGATCCAAAAAGCCTATGGCTGGATCTCAAATGACGCTTTGCGAAATTGTTGTTATATATTTGATTTAGAGGTTGATATGGCTGGATAGCTCTATGGGGTTATGATTATAGTGAAGGTAGTTAATGGCGTAAAAACTCGAAAAGTTATTAGCAACAGGGCTAAGCACAACTATAATACAAACACAAAAACAAAACCAGAGAACCCCCAAAACACACCTAGGCCTTTCAAGACCCATGTAGACTGAACCCCTTATTAGCCTCTAGTGATTAGATAAATAGGTGAGTGTTTTGCCAATATTCCTGGAAGATCTAGAGGAGTTCAGAAAGATAGCCGAGAAGGCTATAGAGTGCAGAATTGTTAGAGATAAGAGAAAAAATACGGGCAAGCTTAAGGCGAGGACGAAGAGATATCTCTACACATATGTAGTACCCCTAGAGAAACTGGATGAGGTGCTTAGCAGCATAAAATGCCAAAATATAATCGAGATCTCTAAGGAGAAGTCGGAGAAGAAGGAGGAGAAGAAGGAATGACCAGAGTAGCCAGGGTAATACTAGATACAGCAACATACCAGCCACAACATAAACTCTTCGTCGAACTAGCCCACTGGCTATCTAATCTTCTAAATGTAGAGCTTAAAATAATAGAAGAGGACTATGTTTTCGCAAACGAATATGGTGATAAAGATGAGTTTGGATTTGCATGGCTTCCACAGCTCTTTGTAGAACTAGAGGGAGGATCTATTGTTCCAATACTCACAAGACCCCCGTTTAACCCACAAACACTAGAGTTAGATCAAGAGGCTTCGAAGAAGGAGATACTGAACAAGCTAAAAGAGATAGGAGTAGATATACCTATCCACCGTTGATATGAGGATAAAACTATAAAGATCCTGGGGTTCTCATAGAGATTCATGACATGAGATCTAGTTATATCTCTATACAAGTTAAAGATCTATGGGGGCTTGGATCTCATAGTGATTCAATATAGGCAAAGAAGAATCCTAGTGTATGTTATGTAAGAAAGAGAGACTTGGGAAGAATTTCTACAAATAAAAACCGGTTCTCTGGATCTGGAGGAGATCGGAGCCAGACTCTGAAGAGCTACCGAAACAGGCTATAGATGATCAATGCTTATAGATCCTAACAGGATCCTGTATTATTGTGGGAACTCATTTTATATTATGCCTAGCCTTAATTATTCTAGCAAGCCTTTCAAGCTTTGAGGCTATTCCTACGCATAGATCCTCGTAGGATCTGGAATAGACTATATAGCCATAAGGGTGAAATAATATGTCGCCACATACATCCACTGAAGCCTCCGCGGAGATCTTAGCGGCTATAACACCTAGATCCTTATACTCATATATAGCTATCGAGAAGATGTCTCCACCATATTCCACATAGCCTCCCACACAATCGTTCTCATGAGCAAGGGCAATCCTGGAGGCTCCTTTCCCCCTAAGCCTCTCCTTACACTTTTCTCCGTGTATAGCATATGCTGCTATGCTAACCACCCACTTCTATAACTTCTCAGTCGTTAATATCCCAATGGGTCAGGGATTTTATAGATATTTCGTAGTGTGCCTTTTAAATATCGTAAGAGCCTTAGATGTCCACGGAAGTTCTGCACAGCTGAACACTAGGCCTCATGAGTCCAGGGTAATAGCCCATGAACTCTGGGCTGGATGGAAGTCTCTAGAGGCAAACCTAAACGAACATAGACTGCACGGAATAGCCCTCTAGCGACAAACGGTTGCTATGCATCTGTATATATCGTCTATGTTGGCATCTGTTTTTATACCTATGCTATCGAAGTGTGTTCTAGTGGCCCTATATCCTATAGATCTTAGGCACTCTATAAGTTTCTCCCTAGAAGGCATATTGATCCTGGAAATTCTGGAGAGCGTGTCTATTCTATAAAAATAGGGTCTATCTATCTGACTCTCCTGTATTATGAGATCTAGGAGAGATGATATCCTTTTAATAGTCTGAAGCCAGCTATATTTATTGATATCTGAGCTGAATTTAGATGAAAACTCTAGATCTGCTAGCGAGCCGAGCCATAGCGGGCCTATCGGATATAGCTCAGAACCACACCTAGGGCATCTAGACACTGGTTCTCTTACATCGTGCACATCTCTATAGCTACACCTTTGGCATACCGCTACATAGCCTATTCTCTCCACAATCTTTCCCGCCTTAGAGGCGCCTTTATCAGCTGAGAAATATACCCTGTAATAGTGATCCGCATAGTAGGCCAAGATAGGCGTGAGTGCTATATTCTCCTCCGACGCTCTAGAAGCTATATATGCTATAAGCACCCTTAAACCCATCTCCTTCCTAAAATCAACGTTTGGCATTACTAGAGAGCGATATCTTCTATAAGTCTTAGCCGGATATCTTCCTGTGAGAGGACCTAAATCTGTTGCTGTAACTGCAAGCACCCCCCCTATTCTTACATGTCTGACAGCATTTCCTATATATGGTGCTGGAGACCCATATGGGTCTATATCTAGGTAGTCAACATGGATCCCGGATTTTGATAGAGAGATCATTAGCTGGTTAGCATCTTCACAATAGATCCTTGTCCTGCTAGCCAGCGAGTTCATATAAACATTGGATTTCATTAGTTTACATGCTATGGGATCTATATCGTTTAGATAAACCTCCCCAACGCTCATAACCTCTAGGGCAATCCTAACACCCCTCACTCCTGTTGCTGCCATAGGATCTGATGCCGTGCCAACCCTGGAATACCTTGAATATGTGTTTAGAAAAGCTATCATTAGATCCCTATTAAACACCATACCGGGATTATAGAACACAGGCGCATGAGAAGGCTCGTAAACACCATCTTTCCTCAGGAATAGATCTCTTTTAGGCACTATAACCCTAGCCATTCCCTCTATGATTATTTCAGCCCATTCTGGGATGCTCAGTCTCATTGGAAATCCTCGAGAACCTCCTGGGATCTTCTAGAGATCCCTTGGGATCTCCCTCATAACCTTCTCATAAGTATTGGGGGCCAGCCAGTCGATCAGTTCCTTAGCATCTCTAGCCTCTATAAAGACATTTATAGGACCTAGACTGCTCTCATGATCCTCCTCCACAAATGATAGCTTCCCAGCATATGCTGCTTGCTTGTTGAGCTTGAATGATACATACCTATCAGTGGTTCCTCTGCTCATTATTCTCCTAGCTGTATCTGCTATTCTTTCCCTAATTATAATCTCCCTCATCCTGAGCAAGGATGATATGGAGCCTGACTCACCTATCAAGATCCTATAATCACCGGCATCTGAGATCCTATAGCTCTCTAGGTCAAATATCTGGGAAACAGCTCTTCTAACCTTATCCTCATCCTCGGTGGGTCTTATCTCGACCTCGACCCTTATCCTCATACTATATCCAGAGATAATATTGCAAAAAGCTATATAGGGATAGGGTATAATCTATCTACCAGTTTCCTCCTTATTAAGCCAGCATGCAGAGTAGTGCTTATACCCCACCTCAAAATATGGCGGATCCTCTCTCCTGCATATATCCATGGCATAAGGGCATCTCGGGTGAAACCTACACCCAGGAGGTATTACTAGAGCGCTTGGAACCTCGCCTATTATTGGAACCTCCTTGATCTTCCACCTACCCCTTGGATCTGGTGTTGGTACCGCAGCGATCAGAGCCTGTGTGTATGGGTGCTTGGGCTTCATAAGAATTTCATCTGTTGGTCCATGCTCAACGACCCTTCCTAAGTACATTACATTTACATAGTCACATATTATGTTGGCAACAGCAAGATCATGAGTTATGAATACATAGGTCAGGTTCTTCTGCTCCTTGAGATCTAGCATTAGCTTCAATATCTCAGCCCTTATAGAGACATCAAGCATTGAGACAGGCTCGTCAGCAACCACAAGTCTCGGTCCGAGAATTATAGACCTAGCTATATTTACCCTCTGTCTCTGTCCTCCGCTCAGCTGGAATGGATATCTATAGAGGAACTCCTCTGGTGGCGTTAGCTTTACATCCTCGAGTGCCTTGACCACCATCTCTAGCCTCTCCTTCTCATCCCTATAGCCATGTATTATCAGGGGCTCTTCCAGTATATCTTTAATCGCCATCCTTGGGTTTAGAGAACCATATGGGTCTTGGAATACTATCTGTATCTCTCTCCTAAGCATCTTGAGAGCCCTACCCTTTATCCTTGATATATCGAACATCGGGCCGCCCTTGCTCTCTATATATGGTACCCCGGCATCCATTAACACCTTCGATAGATCCTCTGATGGTCTATAATATATAGATCCCTCTGTAGGTCTATATAGCCCTACTATAACCTTACCAAGGGTTGTCTTACCGCATCCGGACTCTCCTACTAGGCATGTTACTTTACCCTTTTCAACAAATATGTTAACACCATCAACAGCCTTTACAACCTTGCTCTTCCTAGTTAGTATCTCCCCTATAGATCTTGCTAGCGAGAAGTACATCTTAACCCCAATACCTGCAAGGATCACATCCTCCCTACCTGCTATATCCTCAACCTTTGAGCTCAACCCCTTCACCCCCTATATCTTTCCAACACCCTCCTTATGTAGCCAGCATGCAGATAACTGATCCCTATCTATAGTGAAATATGGCGGATCCTCTCTCCTGCATATATCCATGGCATAAGGGCATCTCGGGTGAAACCTACACCCTGGCGGAGGGCTTCTGAGATCCGGCGGCGATCCTGGTATCCATGAGAGCTCCTTAGAACCCCCTATCCTTGGTATGCTTGCCATAAGCCCCTTTGTATATGGATGGGCTGGGGCTGTATAGATCCTATCCGATGGCCCTATCTCAACAATCCTTCCAGCATACATTATAGCAGCCTTGTCAGCGATCTCAGCAACTAGCGAGAGATCGTGGGTTATCAGAATTATGCTCATCTTCTTCTCATTTCTAAGCTTCTTGAATAGATTCAGTATCTGGGCCTGCACAACAACATCTAGAGCAGTTGTGGGCTCGTCAGCTATAACAACATCTGGCTCTAGGGCGAGGGCCATGGCTATAACAGCCCTCTGTTTCATACCACCACTAAATTCGTGAGGATAGTTGCTTATCCTTCTGGGATCTATGCCAACGGCTTTGAGAAGCTCCGCAGCTCTCTCCAAAGCCTCCTTCTTACTAACATCCTCATGAGCCATTATAGCGTCTGCAATCTGATCGCCTATTCTCTTAACAGGATTCAGGGCGTTTAGAGCGCTCTGGAAAACCATGCTTATTCTCTTCCACCTGATCTCCTTCCTCATCCTCTCCTCAGACAGCTTCAATATATCTACGCCATCAAGAATAATAGATCCATCAGTAATCCTTCCAGGAGGGGGCACAAGTCTTAGAAGGCTGAAACCAAGTGTGGACTTCCCAGAGCCTGATTCACCAACAATCCCTATAGTCTCGCCCTTCTCAAGAGTGAAAGAAACACCATCAACAGCCCTAACAACCCCTCGCAATGTGTAGAAATACGTCTTTAGGTTCCTTACCTCTAGAAGGGCCACCATAGCCACCAATCCCTATATGCTCTAGGAATATTAAGCATAGACGCTTATAATTATTCGCCAAAACTATAATCTATAAAAATAATAATAGAGAGAAGCAAGGGTGTATATGGGGGTTGTGTTTCATTGGGTTTTAAATATGTATTCTACTCTCAGCCCTTGGGATTCATCTGGCTGTAGGGCTTTGCCTTGTTCATTTCTCTCCTTAGCGGGATAACCCTAACCCTGGAGGTTATAACCCCTAGCTGGGAAGCAGCATTCTGATGTAGATATTTGGGGATGCTTTTAGCAATCTATATCGAGTCCGAGCCTTTCGCACTCGAAGATCTTGTCTGCTTTTCAAAATATCCATTAGCATTTGGAACAAGATATCGAGGTTAGATTAAGATTCATAACTAGATTTACATGCAAAGCATATGAACCACATGACCAGCGCGAAATTGCTAACCGCGGCTCCAGAGTAGTTATGATCAATGCTGGATGATGTATTGTTTTTCCTTATCTGTTGGGGGTTGATGAGGAGATCATAGGCCTCCGGATATCTCAATTATAGATCCTGTTATATAATTCGTTCTCATATATATTATTGATCTGATAACCTCAACAACCTCTCCAGGATCTGCTGCTCTTCCAAGAGGTACTCTAGATCTTATAGCGCTTCTCAACTCATCGCTAAGGGCAGGCTTATCGATCCATGAGGGCAGTATTGTAACAACCCTTATACCCTTGGGAGCCAGGAGCTCTGCTAGCTGTTTTGTTAGGTATGTTATGGACACCTTTGAAGCTAGATAGGCTGGGGAGGGTTTGAGGGGGCTATATATTCTATGATCTCTTAGCGCTGATAGACACCCTATATTTATTATGGTGCCTCCTCTATCCATGTATCTAGAGGCCTCTAGGGAGAGCATGTATGGGGCTACTGTATTGATGATATAGACCTCTACCCATCTATTAACTGTTAGACTATATGGGTCGCTGTCGTCCCAGACACCTGCGCTGTTTATCAGAACATCCATCCCCCCAAGGCATGATGAGATCTCAGCAATAGCTATTCTGGATCTATCTAGCTCTCTGAGATCCGCTGTAGAAGTGCATGTGATAGAAAGACCAAGCTTCTCAAGCTCTCTTGCTAGCTCTCTGAGCTTCGATGGACTCCTTCCGATCACAGCAACCCGATGTCCATCACGGGCTAGCTCTTTAACAATACTCCTTCCAAGAATCCCTGTGGGACCAGCTACGGTGATTCTCAATAGCAGCACCTGTGCTCCAATATACTTATAATCTCTCCTGGGTTATAGATATCTGGAGAGATTCTCTAGATAGGTGTTCCTTTGTGTCAAGGCTTGCTGTGATAGACTATGAGGCATGTCATCCAGATAAGTGTGGAGGCATGCCCTGCGTTAGGTTTTGCCCCGTAAACAGGGGAGGAACTATAGCTATAGAGCCTAGTGATGCTAAGAAAGGAAAGCCTGTGATCTATGAGACAACTTGCATAGCATGTGGGATCTGTGTTAAGAAATGCCCCTTCGAGGCGATATATATAGTGAATCTCCCAGCCGAGCTTGAGAAGAGAGTTGTGCATAGGTATGGTGAGAATCTATTCAAGCTATACGGCATACCAACCCCTATACAGGGTAAGATCGTTGGGATACTTGGTAAAAACGGCACTGGGAAGTCAACAGCCCTTAAGATCCTATCTGGAGAGATAACCCCCAACCTTGGGAACTATAAGGAGAAGCCCAGCTGGGATGAGATTCTAAGGAGGTTCAGAGGATCTGAGGTTTATAACTACTTCAGAGATCTGGTTAGCAAGAGACTCAGGGTTATACACAAGATCCAGGGTATAGAGGCTATACCGAAATATGTCAAGGGCTCTGTGGTTGAGATCCTTTCCAAGGTTGATGAGAGAGGTATGATGAGGGATGTTATAGACTATATGGGTATGAAAAACATGCTGGATAAGAATGTCAGAGAGCTCAGCGGTGGCGAGCTCCAGAAGCTGGCTATAGCTGCAGCGATCCTGAGAGATGGTAATGTTTATCTCTTTGATGAACCATCATCCTATCTAGATGTTAGGGAAAGGCTACGCCTATCCATGGCGATAAGGGATCTAATACCAAGAGGAGCATATACTCTCGTTGTTGAGCACGACCTCGCTGTCCTGGACTATATATCAGAATACATAGTGGTCACATTTGGAGAGCCTGGTGCCTATGGCTACTTCTCCAAACCATATGGAACAGGAGCGGGGATAGGGCATTTTCTTAAGGGTTTCCTCCCAGCTGAGAATATGAGGCTCAGGGACTACGAGATAGTCTTTATGGATAAGGGCAGGAGGGGAGAGGGCATGCAAAGAGGTCAGGCTATGCTAACAGAGTGGAGTGATATATATAAGAAACTTGATGGCTTTTCAGTTAGAGTTAGAGGTGGTAGGATATATAGGGGAGAAGTTATAGGCATCATTGGACCCAACTCTATTGGAAAAACAACATTCGCCAGAATACTTGCTGGAGAGATAGAGCCCGACGAGGGTTTTGTGGGCACTACCGGTCTCACTATTAGTTACAAGCCCCAGTTCATATCACCATCGATCTTCGGCTCAGATGTGTCAACAGTTGAAGAGCTTGTTAAGAAGATCTCGCCGGAGGCTCTCGACCAAAACTCCTGGCTATATAATGATGTGATAAGAAAGCTAGGCATTGTGAAGCTCCTCCCACGAGATATCTCTGGGCTGAGTGGTGGTGAGCTCCAGAAGCTGGCTATAGCTGTTACACTTGCTAGGTATGCTGATATATATCTCTTCGACGAGCCTTCTGCACATATAGATGTTGAGGATAGAATAACAGTCGCCAGAGCGATCAAAAGGGTTGTTGAGAATAAGAGAAGCGCAGCTATTGTTATAGAGCACGACGTCTCGATCATAGACTTCATAGCGGACAGGGTCCTCGTATTCAAAGGAGAGCCTGGAAAGGCTGGTTTTGCCGAGGCACCAACAGATATTAGGAGTGGTATGAACAGCCTGCTCAGCTATCTTGGTGTAACATTTAGAAGAGATCCCAGGACTAAGAGGCCTAGGATAAACAAGCCTGGAAGTTATCTTGACAGATATCAGAAGAGCATTGGAGAGTACTACTACGAGCCGGAGAATGAAATACAGGAGGAACACGATTCAGAAGGCTAGCTGATAACTGCAACAAGCCCAGTTCTCTAGGCGGTTTTAAGATATGTATGTTTTAAGCTCTGGGGGCTGGGGGTTCTTAATGGTGTTGTTGTGGGGTTAAATGATGATAAGCTATTGTGTGATAATAAGGGGTGAGCTCTTCTCCCAACCACTCTGTTTTGGGAGTCCACGGATCCATAAACAAGCAGTACCCCAGCCCCAATACCCTAAGAGCAGGCAAGCCCTAGCTATGAATAACAACTAGCTTAAAATCAGCACATACCTCAAAACTTCATAAATAAAACAGAGTGAGCGATAAAAAACCACCAGCCATAATACAAGAATGAAAGCAGCAAACCACAAGCCATCGAGCAACCTTGGGGAACCCCCACCATTCAGAGTAGGGAGGAGACTAGTGGATAAGGCTATATCGTCTCTAACAATAACTATATCCAGGTGCTAAAGGTGCAGAGAAGCCCATCTCTCCCAAGGGGTTTCAGGGATTTCGAGCCTGATGAGATGATATTGAGAAAGGTTGTTATTGAGAAGATAGAGGGTGTGTTTAGAAGATACGGCTTCGATCCGATAGATACCCCATCGATAGAGTTATTCGAGGTTCTGGCTGGTAAATATGGTGAGGAGGCTGAGAATAAGCTTATGTGGAGATTCAGAGACCCCTGGGGTGATAGGGAGTATGCGCTCAGATATGATCTCACAGTTCCTCTGGCGAGATATATAGCTATGCATAGAGACACCCCAATGCCTTTTAAGAGATATCATATAGCACCTGTTTGGAGACATGAAGAGCCTCAGAGAGGTAGATACAGAGAGTTCTACCAATGTGACGTAGATATAGTGGGTTCTCCATATCCCGAGGCTGATGCTGAGATCATAATGGTTGTTGACACAGTATACAAGGAGCTAGGGATCAAGGGTGTTAAGATTCTTGTCAATGATAGAAGAATCCTTAGGGGTGTTTTTGAAGAGGAGCTCAGGATCGAGGAGCCCTTGAGGGTCTATAGAGCTATAGATAAGCTTGATAAGATAGGGGTCGATGGTGTTAGGAGGGAGCTGGGGGCTCTTGGCATGGGTGAGGAGGCTATTAATAAAATCATTGATATAATATCTCTAAAAGCACCAGTAGATCAGGCTGTTAGGGAGCTCACAGCCAGGTACGGATCTAACAAGCATGTTGTTGAGGGAGCTAGGCATCTAGAGGAGATCTCATCTATAGTAGGATCAAAAGATCTCGTATTCGATATGTCACTGGTGAGAGGGCTAGACTACTATACAGGCCCAATATTCGAAGCAATTGTTGAGGGCATTAGAATAGGCTCTATAGGTGGGGGTGGGAGATATGATAGTCTAATAGAGCTATTCACAGGGATAAGGACACCGGCCACAGGGTTCTCTATAGGGCTTGACAGGGTAATTGAGGTAGGGCTAGAGCTAGGGGTTCTCAAGAGAGATAAGAAGACATATACGGAGGTATATGTAGTGATGCTCGATAGAAGCAACGAGGTATCAAGCTACTCGCTTGAGATAATCAGAACACTTCGCAGTGCCGGCATACCAACATCCTGGGATCTTTTGAGAAGGGCTCATCAAAAACAAAGGGAACATGCTAGAAAGCTCTCAATACCATTAGTACTATATATAGGAAAACAGGAGGTTGAGAGAAAAACAGTAACTACATACCATGTAGAAAGTGGAGAGAGGGCTGAGATCGGTAGAGAGAACGTTGTGGATCATGTTAAAAGGCTTCTTAAGAGATAGAGTACCTGGTTAGCTGTTATATAGACCGTTTGTCCCTAGAGGGTGGGTTTGCTTCTAGGGGCTTCCACCTCGCCTATAGGGATTTTGGTGTTCCTATATGCTCACGGGTGGCTGTTGAGCTAATGGCACTGGGCTCCCATCTATGA
>Ga0101942_100423_pt1 | contig 16363 bp, 10 predicted proteins | sample DewCreD2012metaG_4_FD_75243 | JGI IMG/M metagenome (GOLD analysis project Ga0101942, IMG submission 75243) | Hot spring sediment bacterial and archeal communities from British Columbia, Canada, to study Microbial Dark Matter (Phase II) - Dewar... ...
CCGTGGAGGAGATCTTCGTCACGGCGCCGGAACTCAAGCGGCGATTCGGGGCGGATTTCAAGCGTATCCCTCCGGGGGCCATCGGCCTCTACACGTACCTGCAACGTCTGGCCCAAGGGTTGCGACAGCTCATGTGCGGGAGCCGAAAATTCGCCCTCGACTATATCAGCCGCGATGACATCGCGGCGCTCACCGAAGAAGCGGCGCGCATCAGCGGCATCCCGCACGTCATGGACGTTGACCGAGCGGTGGCCGAACAGATCCTCAACGGCACGGCCGCTTCTCGGCCGCTCGCCGCACAAGGAATTGGCCGCCGATCGAAAGGAGGGAAAGGATGATCACCGAATACGAAGCGCTGGAGTATCATCGTCAAGGGCGGAAGGGGAAGATCGAGATCGTCCCCACGAAGCCCTGTATCACGCAGCGCGACCTCTCGCTCGCGTACACGCCCGGCGTCGCCATCCCCTGCTTGAGGATCAAAGAGAACCCCGACGACGCTTACGAGTACACGGCCAAGGGGAATCTGGTGGCCGTCGTCTCCAACGGGACGGCCGTTCTGGGACTCGGAGACATCGGCGCTTTGGCCGGCAAACCGGTCATGGAAGGCAAGGCCGTCCTCTTCAAGCGCTTCGCCGATATTGACGCCATAGACATCGAGATCAATAGCCACGACCCGGATGAGATCATCCGCGTCGTGAAGCTGCTGGAACCGACGTTTGGGGGGATCAACCTGGAGGACATCAAAGCGCCCGAATGTTTCTACATCGAGGAGACGCTCAAACGCGAACTGAACATCCCCGTCTTTCACGACGATCAGCATGGGACGGCGATCATCTCCGGCGCGGCGTTGCTGAACGCCCTGGAGCTGGTCGGCAAACGCATTGACGAGGTGAAGGTCGTCTTCAACGGGGCGGGCGCTTCCGGTATCGCCTGTGCACAATATTACCTGCGCTTGGGCGTGCGTCGGGAGAACTTGATCCTCTGCGATAGCAAGGGCGTCATCTATCGGGGGCGCAAAGAAGGGATGAATCCGTGGAAGGAAGCGCTCGCGGCCGAGACCGACGCGCGCACGCTTGCTGAAGCCCTGCGCGGCGCGGATGTCTTCGTCGGCCTTTCGGTGGCCAACTGCGTGACGCCGGACATGGTGCGCTCGATGGCCGAACGGCCGATCATCTTCGCCATGGCGAATCCGGACCCGGAGATCCCCTGGGAAGAGGCGAAGGCCGCGCGCCCCGACGCGATCATGGCGACCGGGCGCTCCGATTATCCCAATCAGGTGAACAACGTCCTCGGCTTCCCCTTCATCTTTCGCGGAGCACTCGACGTGCGCGCGACCACGATCAACGAGGAGATGAAGCTGGCCGCCACGCGCGCGCTCGCCGCTCTGGCGAAGGAAGACGTTCCCGATGCCGTGATCCGCGCCTACGGTGGCGAACGGTTGCGGTTCGGGCCGGAGTATTTGATCCCGAAGCCCTTCGATTACCGCGTGCTGATCTGGGAAGCCTCGGCCGTCGCTCAAGCGGCTATGGAGACCGGAGTCGCGCGCTTGAAGATTGACATCCAGGAGTACAAGGAGCGCTTGGAGAGTCGCCTGGGTAAAGCGCGCGAGGTCATGCGCGTCGTCATCAATCAGGCGAAGCGCGATCCGAAACGCGTCGTCTTCCCGGAAGGGGAGAACGAGAAGGTGCTGCGCGCCGCCCATATCCTCGTGGACGAAGGAATCGCGCGACCGGTCTTGCTGGGAAACCCCGAGCGCATCCGAAGCGCAGCCGAGGAATTGGGGATCGCTCTCGAGCCGATAGAGATCATTGATCCCACACAGTCGCCGAAATTTGAGGAATACGCTCAGGAGCTGTATCAACTCCGCCAGCGCAAGGGGGTGACCATCTCCGAAGCGCGCACGCTCATGCGCAATCCTACCGTCTATGGGGCCATGATGGTGCGCAAGGGCGATGCCGACGCGTTGATCGCAGGCGTGACCCAACATTACCCGGATACGATCCGCCCGGCTCTACAAATCATCCAAATGCGAGATGGCGTCTCGCGCGTCTCCGGGCTTTTCATGATGATCCTCAAGGACAAGGTGTACTTCTTCGCCGACACGACCGTCAACATCGAGCCGACGGCCGAAGAGTTGGCGGAGATCGCCATCTGCGCTGCGGAAGTCGCTCGCCGCTTTCACATTGAGCCGCGCATCGCCATGCTCTCGTTCTCGAACTTCGGGAGCGCCAAACATCGCTTCGTCGAGAAGGTCCGACGGGCGACCGAGATCGTGCGCGAGCGCGCCCCCGACCTCATGGTGGACGGCGAGATGCAGGCCGATACGGCCGTCGTGCCCGAATTGATCGAGGAGCACTATCCCTTCAGCACGCTCAAGGGTGGCGCCACGGTCCTCATCTTCCCTGACCTGCAGTCGGCCAATATCGCCTATAAGCTCGTGCAGCGCTTGGGTGGGGCCGAAGCCATCGGTCCGATCCTCATGGGGATGCGAAAGCCGGTTCACGTCCTGCAACGCGGCTGCGACGTCAAAGACATTGTGAACATCGCCGCCATCGCCGTCGTGGACGCGCAAGAGTTGGAACAAGGCCCGCGCGCCATCAGTTGGGGCACACGCGTGGCGTGATGCGTGATGCGCGCCCGGCGCAGCCCCTGTCGGGAAAGGAAGGCGCCCGCCCTCACGTCCACCGTTGTCTCGCCGACAAGGCTTTGACTACAATTCGACCTCTTGACAGGGTGCGCACAGCACCTATGGCCCTGTGGAGGGATGAGTTATGCGAACGAGGCGTCCGGCAATGGTCTTCGGGAGCGGATTGCTTCTCGCGACGCTGGCGATGGTCGTCGTCCTCACTCGAGAGGGGATCGAAGCGCGGCTCCTCCAGCGGCGCGCCGCACTGGCTGGGATGGCGCGCGTCAAACTCAGCGGCAAATGGGGCTATATTGATCGAACGGGGCGGATCGTGATCAACCCGCAATTTGAAGAGGCGGGCGATTTCTCCGAAGGCCTCGCTCGCGTCAAAACAGGGGGAAAATGGGGATACGTGGATCGAACGGGGCGCTTCCTCATCAACCCGCAATTTGAGGAGGCTGGGGACTTCTCGCAAGGTCTGGCGCGGGTGAAACTCGGGGGGAAATGGGGATACGTGGATCGCCGCGGTGAAGTCATCATCCCCCCTCAATTCAGCGAAGCGAGCGATTTCTCGCGCTCCTTCTGAGAATCTTGGCCTTCCACAAAAGCGGAAGTCCGCCGACACCACAGCGCGAAGCGGGAGCGGCCCCAGCTCAAGATGGCGTCGCCAACGGGCCGAAGGGGTCGAGCCGTTCGGTACCTTCGAGGTGAAACGCTAGGTCTGGCCGGTCTCCTCGAGCGTACGAAGAAGCCAAGAGAGCGCGATTTCCCCCATCTTGGGGGATATGCCCCAGCACGCTGTGGGGAAGATGCGCCTTTTCAACCCCTATCTCAAATCGTTCAACGAGTTAGCGAAACGCAGGGATGAGCGGCGAGGATGGTATAATTCTTGCATGAGGAAGCACATGATCACGAGGTATTCGGAAGTCTTCGCGGTTACGGGTGCTCTTGTGGCAGCAGCGGCAAGGAGTGGACGATGGTTCTCACCATGGAGGCCGAGTCGTTACTCGGAAGTAGCGTGGCGCTCTTCTTGATCCCGCAGGGAGGAGGGGTCCGAAGTCCAATCTGGCTCCGGCCGGGGGTCGGAGGAAGAGAGCACGACCAAATGCGAGACCTGATGCGTCGGCAGAGCGTGCAAGGGCAGCGTGACGGTGAAGGTGCTTCCCTTCCCCACCTCGCTGGTGACGGTGATCGTGCCTCCATATCCGCTGACGATCCGCTGGCACGTGGCCAACCCCAAACCCGTTCCCCGCTTCTTCGTGGTGAAGAAGGGGCGAAAGATCTTGTCCAAGTTCTCCGGGGGGATACCCTCTCCATCATCGGTGACCGAGAGCTTGATCGCCCGCTCTTGGGGATCATAGCTTGTCCGAACGACGATATGGCCGTGCTCGTGCACGGCTTGAATCGCATTGAGCAGGAGGTTGAGGACGACCTTTTGCAACTCGTCGGGGTCTGCGATGATGGAAGGCAGCTCGGGAGCCGGTTGGAACTCCACGGTGACATGACTGTTCACCAATTGGACGCGCGTGGCCGAGACGACATGTTCGACCAACCGGTTCACATCGGTTTGAACGTGGCTGGGCGGGCGCGGGCGCGCGTAGTCGAGCAAGTCGGTGATGATGCGATTGATGCGTTGGATCTCCTCCAAGACGTGACGCAGGACCGAACGATGCGGATCTCCTTCGGGGAGGTCTTCGAGAAGGATCTCCAAAGCGCCCTTCATGCCGGCCAGCGGGTTCTTCACCTCATGAGCGAGACCGGCGGCCATCTCGCCGATCAACGCGAGCTGTTCGGCGCGCGCCATGCGGCGTTCCAGAAGGACTTGCTCGGTGATGTCGGAGACGACATGCACCGTCCCATAGACGCGCCCTTCTTCATCCAGGAGCGGATCCACCGTGACGCGCAGGATTTGACCGTTCGGGCGTTCGATGACTTCGGTGACTTGGCCGGGCACTTCGGCCGTCGCCCGCAAGTCGGCACAATTGGGCAAAGGCGTATCGCGTCCGAGCATGATCATGCAACAGTGATTTCGCAAGATTTGCTCCTTGGGCAGGCCGAGCAAGCGGCCGAGCGCTTCATTGGCCTGGATCACACGCAGGTCGCGCGTATGGACGGAGATGCCATCCCGAATGGCATTGAAGGTGCTCTCCCAGAGCTTGCGCACGCGAAGGTTCTCCTCAAAGAGGCGCGCATTCTCGATGGCGATCCCCAGCTGGTGCCCGATGGCTTCGAGCAGGTCCACGTCACCGATGATCTCTCGCTCGGGATCATAAGTGGCCGTCACCAGCACACCGATCGTCCGCCCATGCGCGATCAAGGGGACGCACGCCATGGCGTGCAGACCCAATTGGCGCACAATGGGACGGGTGATCCGCGGATCGGTGGCGGCATCGCGCAGGAGCAGAGGCTCGCCGCTTACGAAGACGCGACCGGCCACACCCTCGCCGGGTTTCAACCGATCCACGCCTTGGACGTATGCGGGCGGGACTCCCTGTGCCGCGCGCACGCGCAGCTCCCCGGCTTCAGCATCGAACAACATGATCAACGCCATATCGGTCGAGAGCACCTCGGTGATCGTCCGCAACACTTCCTGAAGCAGCGGATCGAGCTCTTGCGCGCGACTGAAGGCGGCCGCCAACGAGCTGAGCGCGGTCAACTTCCGCAGCGTGCGCTCCATATCTTCCAGACCGGCGGCGCGATCGGAGATACGCGGGGCCTCCTCCCGCTCCGTGACCGGCGAAGGCGATGGCGCGCGACGGGAAACGCCTTGCTGCCTTCTGGCTTTCTTTATCGCCATAGCGCTCGAGACCTTCACAAGAGTAGCGCGCCTCAGAAGAGCGCGTCAAGACGCGGGCTCTCCGAGGACGCAAATCTCCAGGGGAGCGCTCCAAGACTCCCCGAGCCCCGCATGAGCTCAGATCTCACAGGAGGGAGGGGACATGGCCAGATCGAAGATCCTCATCGTGGATGACGAAGACCTGCTCCGATGGTCGCTCCGCACGAAGCTGGAGCAATGGGGCTACGAGACGCTCGAAGCGGAGACGGCGAAGCAAGCGCTTCACGTGTTCGCCGAAGAGACACCGGATCTCGTCCTTTTGGACATCAAGCTGCCGGATAGCTCCGGGATTGATGTCCTGCAGAAGATGAAGGAGCAAGACCCCAATGCCCCGGTCATCATCATTACGGCCAATACGACGGTGGACAACGCCGTCGCGGCTCTGCGGCTGGGAGCGTTCGACTTCATCTGCAAACCGATCAATTATGGCGAATTGGAGGCGGCCGTTCGCAACGCTTTAGAGACGAGCCGCCTGCGCGACACGCTGCGGCGCGTTCAATCCTTCCCGAAGAAGCGGTTCAGCTTCGACATGATCGTGGGCGAATCGCCCCAGATGAAGGAACTGCTGGCGATCGTCAAGCGCGTGGCCGAGAGCGAAGCCTCGTGCGTCGTCCTCCAAGGCGAATCCGGTGTGGGCAAGGACCTCATCGCCAAAGCGATTCATTACCAGAGCCGCCGCGCCGACTTCCCCTTCGTGGCCGTCAATTGCGCGGCGATCCCGGAGACGCTCATGGAGACCGAACTCTTCGGTCACGAGAAAGGAGCCTTCACCGACGCCCGCGCGCAGAAGAAAGGCGTTTTCGAATTGGCCGATGGAGGGACGATCTTGCTCGATGAAATCGGCGAGCTCCCGCTTGGACTTCAGGCGAAGTTGCTCCGCGTGATCGAAGAACAGCAATTCCGACGCGTCGGCGGCGTGCGCAACATCAGCGTGGACGTGCGCATCATCGCCAGCTCGAACCGGAACCTCGAGGAGGAGGTCAAAGAAGGACGCTTCCGCGCCGATCTCTTCTATCGGCTGAGCGTCGTGCAGATCACCATTCCCCCGCTGCGCGAACGAAAGGAGGACATTCTGCTCATCGCCGAACATCTCATCAAGAGCTTCAATGTGAAGATGAAGAAGAACATCCTCGGCCTCGCCCCGGAGACCAAGCGCCTCTTCCTCGAATATCACTGGCCGGGCAACGTCCGCGAATTGAAGAACACGATCGAGCACGCCATGATCTTCGAGGAATCGCCGTATCTCACGCCGAAGTATCTGCATGAACGGATCCTGCGCCCATCCGCCCACCCGATCGGCCCGAATCGGAAGGACGAAGATCCCTCAACGCTCCTCGCCAACCTTGTGGGGAAGCTCACCTTGGAAGAGGTCGAACGCGACATGATCCGCCACGCCTTGGAGGCGACCGGTTGGAATCAAACGCGCGCGGCCGACTTGCTCGGCATCTCACGCGATGCGATCCGATACAAGATCAAGAAGTACAAGCTCGCTCGGTCCCGCGCTCTTCCGGGTGAAGCCCAGGTCATGTGAAGGGGCGTCAGCTCGCGAACACCGCGAGGGAAGGTGAGCGCACCTCTCTCCCAGAAGGGACAGAACGTCAGGGCGCCGTAGGGGCCCTTGCTCGCCTTCTTCAAGGCGCCTCTGCCCCAACACGCAACGATATGAAACCCGCGTGGTGACTCACTTCCCCGGGCGATCTCCTTGACAAAGGCCGCGCGCGCCTTTTACCATTTGCACTTCGGTAAGCGGGCGGTTAGCTCAGCGGCAGAGCGCCTGCCTTACAAGCAGGGGGTCACTGGTTCGAGTCCGGTACCGCCCACCACGCGAGGCCGGACAGAAGGCCTTCGGATGCGAGGGGCGGTCTTTGAGAATCAGCGGGGCGGTAGTTCAGCATGGTGTAGAACGCCGGCCTGTCACGTCGGAGGTCGCGGGTTCAAGTCCCGTCCGCCCCGCCACTTCTTCGTTCGATGCCCCCCGCGAGGACACAATGCACTTCGCCGTTTCCCTCACATTGGGGGTTTTGCCCCATCCGGTCACTCACCCGCTTGTTCTTCTCCGAAGAAGCCCGCGCGCCGGTATCTCCTTTGAAAGTCAGGCGAAACGCGCTCCGCACGAGGCTCCGTCTGAAGGGGGAGAGAAGCTCCGGCATGCGATTTGCAAGAGACTCGATGGCTGGAGGAGACCGTGAGGACGGAGGTGAAGGATGATGCGACGAACCAATCAGGTGATCGAAGGCCTTCGAAAGTGGCTCGCGGAGATCGCCGAAGAGCAATTTCAACGCCATCTCCGATGGCTGCGCGGACTCACCCCGGAGCAGGAACGAATGATCCAGATGCAGCTCCTTCCCTCGGTGGTCGACCGCTTAGCGCTCGCCTGCGCGCACGAGCGGCTCTGGCACAAGCCCTCTTCCGATGGATCAGCGAGGAAGCGGGGACGGCTGTGGACGAGAGACGGGAATGGCTCCGGCCATCAGGAGGAATGAGATGCATGAATCGAGGCCCGAACAGGGTGGACAAGAGCGCGCGATCTCGCGAGAGACGTCGGCGAGCCCATCCTCGGCGTCGGCGCTCGGAACCATAGATCGAATCCTCCGCTGGCTCAGCTCGCTACAGGTGGGGATCGCCCTGATGCTGATTCTCATCGCGGCGGCGGTCATCGGCACCCTCATCCCGCAGCACAACATGGAAGAATTCGATCGCTTCTACGCGCGGCTGACGCCGGCCGAACGCGCGCTTTATGGTCACCTCGGGCTCTTCGATGTTTATCACTCCTGGTGGTTCACGACGGCCGTCTTGCTCTTCGCCCTGAACCTCGTGCTGTGCTCGATCGATCGTTTTCCGATGACGCTCCAATATCTGCGCGAGCCCAAGGTCTCGGCCACGCCTCTCTTCGCCCAAGCCCAACCGTTCTATATGACTTTCTCCGTCGCTCGCCACTCGGCGGACGTCTTGGATCAACTCGCTCATCTTTTCGCGCGCTGGGGATGGCGACCGCGTCGAACGCCGAACGCGCCGTTTCCGACCGTCTTCGGCGAGCGCGGGGTTTGGAGTCGGTGGAACTTCTTCCTCGTGCATGGCTCGATCCTCGTGATCCTCGGCGCGGCCTTCGTGGGCGCGCGATGGGGGTATGAGGGGACGATCGTCCTCTCGCCCGGCGTGCGAACCCAGTCACTGCTTCTGCCGGGCTCGCGCTGGCGCGGCATTCCCGAACGCTCGGTTCCCCTGCCCTTCACCATCCGATGTGAAGCCCTGCGCGTGGAATTGAAGAACCCGCGCGGCCCTCTTGTCCCGTCGAACGTGGTCAATTGGTACACGGATATCGTGATCGAAGACGCGGGCAGCGAGCGAAGAGCGACCATCGCCGTGAACAAGCCCTTCGACTATCGGGGGTATCGCTTCTTTCAATCGGGAACGGGGCGTGCGGGCGATGCCAGCCGCATCACGCTCGTGATCCGCTCCGAAGCGGGGCCGGAGCGCGTCCTCTCGCTCGCGAAGAATCATCTGGTGGTGGTGCCCGATCTCGGCGAGCTTCGCTTCGTGAGCTTCACCGGCGATTTCCGAAGACCGTCGCCCTCGGGATCGGATGGCTATGAGAACCCGGCAGCGGAGCTGGAGATCACTCTGGCTTCAGGGGGGCGGCGCACGTTCTGGGTCTTTCCCGAAGCGTCCGAACAGTCGGAAACAACGCACGCGGCCGCGTCGGAGGAACAGCTCCCCGGATACCGCTTCGTCCTCAAGGACTTCGACAAGGTGAGCTTCGAACACATCCTTCAGGTGCAATACGACCCCGGCGTCGGGGCCATCTACGTGGGCTTCGTCCTGCTCACTCTCTCGCTCCTCATCGTCTTCTTCTCCGCCCACGAGCGCGTCTGGGCTGTTCTGGAACCGAGGGGGTCTCACCTCACGATCCATCTGGCGGCTCATGCGAGCCGAAACGAAGAGCGCTTGGGAGAGCGCTTTCAAGCGCTCGCGCGCGCCCTCTCGGAGGAGATCGCGGCGCGTCCGCCGACTCAATAGACGAACTCCCGCACATCGTAGAGGCTGACTCTCGGCCGCTCGGCGGAAGAGGCGAAGCGCAACCCCTCGCGAATACGCCGAATCTGCTGCTTCAGCTCTTGTCGAGTGAGCGCACGAATGCCGAAGGCGCGCGCTTTCTCCTCATAGTCCGATCCCGGATGGATGTAAAGCGGCGAGAGGTAGAGGATGTCCTCGCGATCGAGGGGCATCTCGTTGAGCAGGGCGATCGTATCTCGGACATGCGCGTCGAAGAAGGCGTCGCCCCCTAACCCGATGAGGATGATGACCCCGACCGAGAGTCCGGCCGCCTTGATGCGGGAGACGACCTCGAGCGCTTCGCGCGCCGTGCCCGGCTTATTCACGAAGTGAAGCAACGGGTCGTGTCCGCTCTCGACGCCCAAGTAGAGGCGTTTGACATGCCACGATCTGAGGGCGGCGAAATCTTCAACGGTCTTGCGCATCCCGCTGTAGGCGTCGAGGAAGGAGTAGATGCCCTCCAGAGCGCCCTGACCCCTCCCAAATGAGAACGCTTCGTGGATGATCTCCAGAAGGCGCACGAGTCGCTCCTGAGGGAGGATAAGGGCGTTCGCATCGGCGAGAAAGAGCGAGCGCCGAAGGGTGATCGAATCCCCCAGGAACTCTTTCACCGCCGCGATGTGGTGGCGCACCTCATCCTCGGTCTTGATCCGAAACCGGCGGTCGCGATAGAAATCGCAAAACGTGCACTTGTTCCAATGGCAGCCTTCGGTGACCTGAAGCACGAGGGCGAGATACTGATCGGGCGGAAGGATGCTGATGGGCTTATAGACGGAGAGAAATCGCTCCTGATCGCGAGCGTACGCCTGGGCATCCCACGCGAGGATCTTCTCCAGCCAGCGATCGAGCTCCTCCTCTGAAGACACCCCTTCTCTCCCGAAGATCTCCACGCGCCCGTGGCCGCGGCGGAAGGCCATGACGATCTCGCTGATCTCCGACCAGAGTTCACTCAGAAACGCTTGCTTTTCCTCTTCGGCGAGGACGCGAATGCGTTTCGGCGCCCACGGCTCCCCTTCCTCGTGCCATTTCTCCACGACGATGCCGCTCAAGCCCCGAATGAAGGTATGCCCATCGCGATAGGCCGTGTACAGCCGCCCGGCGCGATCGAAGGAGAAGACGAACCGACCATCGTCCATGATCGAAAGCGAGTGCGATTTGACGCTGATCAGAAGGGCGCTGGCGTCGCGCACGACCGTTCCTCCGAACCGAAGCTCCTCTTCGGTAAGGATAGCAGGAAGCCTCCCGCCCCGCCACGCGGGGACGAATGGGTGCGACGTTGAGCCACCGTGTGCTTGCCCAAGCCGCCATGATATAATTCCCCCTCATGCAAGGGGGACTGGACGTTCCGACCCGCATGAACACGTTGCGCAAGGTCGCCTTCTTCTCGACGCTCGGCGAACCCATGCTGCGCGCCCTGGCCGAAGCGTGTTGGCCGAAACAGTATCGAAAGGGCGAGATTCTCTTCCTCGAAGGAGAACCGTGCCCGGGACTCTTCGTCGTGCATTCGGGCGCCGTGAAAATCTTCAAGACCTCGCCCGGAGGGCGCGAGCAGGTGCTGACGATCGAGTCTGAAGGACGCCCCATCGCCGAACTCGCCGTCCTCGACGAAGGACCATACCCGGCCTCGGCCATGGCCGTCGAAGATACGACGGTCCTGCTCATCCCCAAGAGCGATTTCCATCGCCTCTGTCGCCAACATCCGGAGATCGCCTTCGGCATCATTCGCTCGCTCGCCGGGCGGTTTCGGCGGCTCGTGGGCTTGATCGAAGCGCTCGCCTTCCTGGAGGTCGGACAGCGCCTGGCTCGATGGCTCTTGGAGAGAGCCTTGCGCGAAGGGAAGCGAACGCCACGCGGTCTTGAGTTCACGCTCGACGTGACGCATCACGAGTTGGCCGCGCAGATCGGGACGGTGCGCGAGTTGGTCTCTCGAACGCTCAGCCGCTTCCAGCATCAAGGACTTCTCGCCATCGAGAATCGCACGATCCTCATCCTCGATCTCGATCGCTTGAGACAAGAGGCCGAAGGGGAGTAACGCCGCGACGGGCGCGTGCCGGAGCGGGATCCCCTCGGCCCACGGGGACGGTCGGCGGGGGAAAAACCCCAACCGGGTGCTGATTTTCGCGCAAAGCGCCCCCTCCGCCATAGGAGGGGGGGCCAGGGCCAACGCGCCAAGTCTGGAGAAATCAAAGCGAAAGAGGACCGAGCCCTTTCTCCGCCACTCTGGAACGCGACTTGCATATCTAAAGGTGGACATCATCCTTGGATCTTTGACACCGGCCGTCCTGGTGGCGCAGGCCGACCTCGCCTTGCATGCCTTCCACAAAGACCTCACCACAAAATGGCCCGGCCACCAGGGGCCTTTTTTCTATGCGCGCGCGGCCGATCTCACCATGGCGCTCGATCACGGACAAGCGACTGGTGCCAAGGCGCACCGGAGCGGGCGATACGCCCCACTCGTTCAGAAGGAGAACTTCTCCTCGCCGGAGAGGGGGCGGCAAGCCGTGCGTCGCTCGAACCGTGTGGATCCTCACCCTTATTGCGGCATTTCCACGTTTTCGGATATTCTTGCCCTCTTTCCGAGGAAGGCGAACGTATGCTCGTAGGCATTCCCAAGGAGCGATCAGTCCTCAAAGGCGTCGAAGAGAAGCGCGTGAGCCTCTCGCCGGCTGGAGTCCGCGAGGTGACGGCGCTGGGTGCCGAAGTCGTGGTGACCTCCGGGGCCGGCCTTGGAGCCGGATTCACCGATGAGGAATATCGAGCCGTCGGCGCGCGCATCGTGTACTCGAACGAGGAGACGCTCCGACGGGCCGATCTCGTCCTCAAGGTACAGCGCCCGGCCCCCGACGAATGGGAGTTCCTCAAGGAGGGCTCGGCCCTGATGGCTTTTCTGCATCTGGCCGTCGCGCCCAGAGAGTTCCTTCGCGCGCTTGTGGAGAAGCGGATCACGGCGATCGGCTTCGAGGTCGTCCAGGAGCCGGATGGTACCCTGCCGATCCTGAGGTCCTCGAGCGAGATCGCGGGAAAGATGGCCGTTCAAATCGCCGGTCGCCTTCTAGAGAGCACGTTCGGAGGACGCGGCATTCTGCTGGGGGGGATTCCGGGGATCCCCCCGGCGGATGTCGTGATCCTCGGCGGAGGGACGCTCGGCTACTATGCCGCGCGGTCGTTCCTGGGCATCGGCGCCAGCGTCTACATCTTGGACAAGGACATGAAGCGGCTCATGGAGCTGGACAAGCTCTTCGAGGGGAAAGTGGTGACGGCCCTGGCGACGGCGAGCAACATCGAGAAGTTCGTCGCCTTCGCCGATGTCCTCATCGGAGCCGTGCTCGTGCCCGGACAACGCGCTCCCATTCTCGTCACCAAGGAGATGGTGCAGCGAATGCGCCCGGGGAGTTTGATCATGGACTTCTCCATCGATCAAGGGGGCTGCGTGGAGACCTCGACGCTGACGCCGAGCGAGGATTTCCTCTTCACGAGCTATGGGGTGACCCATTTCTGCGCGCCGAACGTGCCGGCTATGGTGGCGCGCACGTCCACGCACGCCTTGACCAATGCCGTGCTCCCGTACTTGCGCGAGATCGTTCAGAACGGGCTTTTACCGGCCCTCAAGCGAAACAGCGCATTGCGGCGCGGCCTCTATGCGTTCGCCGGATTCCTCACGCCTGCTCTTTCGTCCCCCGAACTTCCGCAAGCCGATTTAGAGCGCATGGTGGAGGAGACCGAGGATGCGCTGGATGGATGAATATCGAAAACGGCGCGTGACGGCGGAGGAAGCGGTGGCGTTGGTGAAGTCCGGGGATCGCCTCTTCGTGAGCGGGAACGCCGCGACGCCCTTCGTGCTCCTGGAGGCGCTGGCGGCGCGCGCTCACGAGCTGGAGCGCGTCGAGGTGGCGCACGTCCTGCTGGTCGGGGAAGATCCGCTCTCCCGTCCGGAGACGCGCGATCATTTTCGCCATAATTCGCTCTTTGTCGGGCCGGCGGATCGCGCGGCCGTCAACGAGGGACGCGCCGATTATATCCCCATTCATCTCCATGAGATTCCCCGCCTGTTCAAAAGCGGCCGTCTGCCTTTGGACGTCGTCCTCATTCAGACGACGCCTCCGGATGAGCACGGCTTTATGAGCTTGGGCGTCGAATGCTTGGCGACGATGGCCGCTATCGCGAGCGCGCGCGTCGTCATCGCGCAGGTCAACGATCAGATGCCGCGCACGCTCGGCGACTGCTTCGTGCATATCTCGCGCGTCACGCGACTGTGTGAGGTCTCCTGTCCCCTGCCGGAGCTTCAGCGCTCGAGCTTCACCGATGTGGAACGGCGGATCGGCGAATACGTGGCCGAGTTGGTCGAAGACGGCGCGACGCTGCAGCTCGGCATCGGGAGCATTCCGGACGCCGTGCTGGCCGCCTTACGAGGCAAGCGCGATTTGGGCATCCATACGGAGATGGTCTCCGATGGGATCATGGAAGCGATCGAGGCCGGCATCATCACCGGCGCGCGTAAGACGATCCATCCGGGCAAGGTCGTCTGTACCTTCGCCTTCGGAAGCCGACGCCTCTACGCGTACTTGGACAACAATCCGTTTTTCGAGTTCCATCCGTGCGACTACACGAACGATCCGTTCATCATCGCGCGCAACGAGAAGATGGTCGCGATCAACTCGGCGATCGAGGTGGACCTGACCGGGCAGGTTTGCTCCGACTCGATCGGGACGCACATTTATTCCGGCTTCGGCGGGCAGCTCGATTTCATCCGCGGGGCCGCGCGCGCTCCCGGGGGGAAGCCGATCATCGCCATGCCCTCGACGGCGTGCGGGGGGACGGTCTCGCGCATCGTCCCGCTCTTGAAGCCGGGAGCCGGCGTTGTGACCACGCGCGCGGATGTGCATTATGTGGTCACCGAATATGGCATCGCAGACCTGCATGGGAAGAATTTGCGGGAGCGCGCCGAAGCCCTCATCCGCATCGCCCATCCGAAATTCCGCGAGGAGTTGGCCCGCGCGGCGCGCGAGCGCCGGCTGCTGCCCCCCCTCTTCCAGCTGGGGGAGCCGCCGCGCGCTCTGGAAGAGCCCGCGATCTCTCCCGCGCAGGCCTCGGAGAGCTTCGAACCTTCGCCATCGGAAGGAGAAAGATCGCCATGAGGAACACATCCCGACCGTTGGTGACGCTCGACGGCAATGAAGCCGTCGCATCCATCGCCTATCAACTCAACGAGGTCATCGCCATTTATCCCATCACCCCTTCTTCGCCGATGGGCGAGTTGGCCGATCAATGGGCGGCCGAAGGGCGACCGAACCTCTGGGGCACGGTGCCCACGGTCATCGAGATGCAGAGCGAAGGGGGGGCGGCCGGCGCCGTGCACGGCGCTCTGCAGGCGGGCGCCCTGACGACGACCTTCACCTCCTCGCAGGGCTTGCTCCTCATGATCCCCAACATGTACAAGATCGCGGGAGAGCTGACGGCGACGGTCTTTCACGTGGCGGCGCGCTCGCTGGCCACGCACGCCCTCTCGATCTTCGGCGATCAGAGCGACGTCATGGCCACGCGCGCGACCGGATTCGCGCTGCTGGCCTCCGGTTCCGTGCAGGAGGCCATGGACATGGCGCTCATCGCGCAAGCGGCGACGCTGGAGTCGCGCATCCCCTTCCTCCATTTCTTCGATGGCTTTCGCACCTCCCACGAAGTGATGAAGGTGGAGATGCTCACGCCCGATGACCTTCGAGCGATGATTGACGACGAATTGGTGCGCGCGCATCGCGAGCGGGCGCTCTCGCCCGATCGCCCGTTCATTCGCGGAACGGCGCAAAATCCAGACGTATATTTCCAAAGTCGGGAGGCCGTGAACCCCTTCTACCGCGCCTGTCCGACGATCGTTCAGAACGTGATGGAGAAATTCGCCCGCGTGGTCGGGCGGCGCTATCATCTCTTCGACTACGTCGGCGCTCCCGACGCCGATCGAGTGCTCGTGCTGATGGGCTCGGGCGCGGAAGCCGCGCATGAGACGGTCGAATATCTGCTCGCGCGAGGCGAAGCCGTGGGTCTCATCAAAGTCCGTCTCTATCGTCCGTTCTCCGTCGCGCACCTGATCGCCGCGCTCCCTCCGACGGTGCGCGTCCTAGCCGTTTTGGACCGCACGAAGGAGCCGGGCAGCATCGGCGAACCGCTCTACCTGGACGTCGTCGCCGCCGTGCACGAAGCGATGGCGGATGGGACAGCGCCCTTCGCGACTTGGCCGCGCATTCTCGGCGGCCGCTACGGTCTCGCCTCGAAGGAGTTCACGCCGGCCATGATCAAGGGCATCTTCGATGAGATGAAGAAGGAGCATCCGAAGACTCACTTCACCATCGGGATCCATGACGATGTCACGCACACGAGCCTCGCGTACGACCCGACTTTCTCCACCGAGGATCCGCAGACCGTGCGGGCGGTCTTCTTCGGACTCGGCGCCGATGGGACGGTGAGCGCCAACCGAAACTCGATCAAGATCATCGGGGAGCACACGGACTACTTCGCGCAAGGCTACTTCGTCTACGACTCGAAGAAGGCGGGCTCGATGACGATCTCGCATCTGCGCTTCGGCCCGCGGCCGATCCGCTCGACATACCTCATCACGCGCGCCAACTTCGTCGCCTGCCATCAATTTTCCTTCCTGGAGCGGATCAATGTCTTGAACGTCGCGGAGCCGGGAGCGACGTTCCTGCTCAACAGCCCCTATGGGCCGGAAGAGGTTTGGGATCATCTCCCCCGCACGATCCAACGCGAGATCATCGAGAAAGACCTTCGCTTCTTCGTCATTGACGCCTATCGGGTCGCGCGCGAGGCGGGCTTAGGCGGGCGCATCAACACGATCATGC
>Ga0101942_100425_pt1 | contig 16298 bp, 14 predicted proteins | sample DewCreD2012metaG_4_FD_75243 | JGI IMG/M metagenome (GOLD analysis project Ga0101942, IMG submission 75243) | Hot spring sediment bacterial and archeal communities from British Columbia, Canada, to study Microbial Dark Matter (Phase II) - Dewar... ...
ATTTATAAGCCGAAGGCTTAAATATAGGGTGGGTGGGGAAAATAAGAAATAATCGTAATTTTAGAATTATTGGACAAGGCAAAAAATTTTTGTTCTTATACTTTATAATTTTCGCACTTGTTGATGAGACCGTAGCTCAATATGGTAGAGCGGCGGATTCCAAATCCGCAGGTTGGGGGTTCAAGTCCCTCCGGTCTCGCTTATGCGTATCGTGGTAGCGTTAGAGTGTAAGGTTTGTGGTAGGAGAAACTATAAAACAACAAAAAACAGAGATAAAAAGGAGAAATTAAGTTTAATGAAGTATTGTAAGTGGTGTAGGAAACATACAGAACATAACGAGAAAAAGGTCTAAAATTATGGAAAAATTTTTATCAACATTAAAAAGTTTTCCTAAGTTTATATCTGAATCTATTGAAGAAACAAAAAAATTAACATTCCCAACAAAAGCGTCTGTAATTGCTGGAACTTCTGCGGTTTTTATTGTTTCAATAATTCTTTCAATATATATATTTTTGATTGATTTTATTGTTTCTCAAATCATAGCATATATTATAAAAGTTTTTGGGGGGTAGTTTTATGGAGAAGAAAGAGAAGGTTTGGATTGTTTTTTACACAAGATCAGGTAGAGAGAAGAGAGCTGAACAAATTATAAAAGGACTTATTGAAAATATGGATTTAAAAGATAGGATAAGTAGGGTTTTAGTTCCTTCCAAGTTAATGGAGAAAGTTAGAAATATCAAAAATAGCATAAGAAGGATTTCCTTAGAAAAACCTATATATAAGGGCTATATTTTCGTTGAAATGGAGGAAGATCCAGACCTTGTTGATCTTATATCAAAGGCTGCAGGAATAAAAGCTTTACTTAAAAAAGAAGAGGAAAAAAGCGAAAAAGGTCCTGGAAATATTGTTAGATGGACATTTTTAAAACTTTCAAAAGATGAAATAGATTATATAGAAAAAATTGTTGAATTGGAAAACAGGAAAAAAGAAGAAAAAACACCATTTCTTAAAGGCCAAAAAGTTAAAATTGTTGCTGGTCCTATGAAGAATATGGAGGGAGAAGTTATAGATGTTAATAAGGAGAAAGGTAAGTTAAAGGTTAAGGTTGAGATATTTGGTAGGCCAAGTGAAGTTGAAGTTGATTTTATACAAGTTGAGAGCTTAACATAAAGAAGGGGGTTTATATATGGCTACTAAAAAAGAAGTTGTTGCGAGGGTAAAACTGCAATTACCTGCGGGACAAGCGACACCTGCTCCTCCTGTTGGTCCTGCTCTTGGACAACATGGTGTTAATATAATGGATTTTGTTAAGAAGTTTAATGATGCTACAAGAGATAAAATGGGTATGATTTTGCCTGTTGAAATAACAATATATAAAGATAGAACTTATGAGTTTGTTGTAAAAACACCACCTGCTTCCTTTTTAATTAAAAAAGCTGCTGGTATTGAAATCGGGGCACATAGACCTGGGCATGAGATTGTGGGAAAAATAACAAGGAAGCAATTAAGAGAAATAGCTCAAATGAAGCTTCCTGATCTAAACACAAATGACATAGAGGCTGCTATGAGAATTATAGAAGGAACAGCAAAGAATATGGGAATACAAATTGTGGAGGATTAAAAGATGGCTAAACATGGAAAGCGATATTTAGAATTACTTAAAAAGTTTGATTTAACAAAAGAATATCCACTAAAGGAAGCTGTTGAAATTGTTAAAAGTTTAAGAAGTGTGAAATTTGACGAAACTGTTGAATTATCAATAAAAACAAATCTTGATCCTACTAAGGCTGACCAAATTTTAAGAGGTGCTGTTGTTCTTCCGCACGGTAGAGGTAAAACTGTTAGAGTTCTCGTTATTGTTAGAGATCCTGAAAAAGAGAAAGAAGCAAAAGAAGCAGGAGCTGATTATGTTGGATATAGTGAGTATTTGGAAAAAATAAAAGAGGGTTGGCTTGATTTTGATGCTGTTGTTGCTACTCCTGATGTTATGCCCGAACTTGGAAAATTAGGAAAGATATTAGGACCGAGAGGTCTTATGCCTTCTCCAAAAACGGGAACAGTTACGAATGAAATAAAACAAGTTGTTAGTGAATTAAAAAAAGGAAGAATAGAATATAAACTTGATAAGAGTGGAAATTTACATTTGCCTGTCGGTAAGTCTTCTTTTCCATCGGAATATATTTATGAGAATGTTTTGGCGGTTTTTGATGAAATTATAAAAAATAAACCCTCTGGTGCCAAAGGTTCATTTATAAAATCTGCGTATTTATCTTTGACTATGAGTCCATCTGTGAAGCTATCATTAAATGATATTTACAAGTTAATAAGGGAGAGATCAAAATGATAAGTCCTTCAAAACAAAAGAAAATGGACATTGTTAATGAAGCAAAAAATTTAATTTTAAATTCAAAAGGATTTTATGTTATAGACTATAAAGGTTGGAATGTTGCAGAAATAAGTACTTTGAGGAGAAGGCTAAAAGAAAAACAAGCACAAATGAAAGTTATTAAAAATACTTTATTTACTATTGCTCTAAAAGATTTGAATATAAATGTTTTTGAAAAATTTGAAGGAACTAATGCCTTTGTTTTTGTAAAAGGTGATGAAGTTGAACCATTAAAAATTATTTCTGAATTTATAAAAGAAACCAATAAAGGTGTTCTAAAAATTGGTTATATAAATGGTGTAAGGTACGATTCTAATCAACTTGAAATTCTCTCAAAATTACCACCTATAAATGAACTTAGAGCAAAAGTTGTAGGAACAATAAATGCTCCAATTTATAACTTAGTGTATAGCTTGAAAGCTTTATTAATTAATTTAGTGCTTGTTTTAAATCAAATAAAAAACAAGAAGGAGGAATAGCACATGGCTAAATTAACGGTTGAACAGATCGTTGAGGCTATTGAAAGCCTCAGTGTGATTGAACTAGCTGAGCTTGTTAAGGCTCTTGAACAAAAATTTGGAGTATCTGCTGCTGTTCCCGTAGCAACTGCAGTTGTTCAAGGGGCAAGTGCTACCACCTCTGCACCTGTTGAAGAGAAAACGACATTTGATGTAATACTTGCAGATGCTGGTGATAAAAAAATTCAAGTTCTAAAAGTTGTTAGAGAAATAACAGGTTTGGGCTTGGCTGAAGCAAAGGCTTTACTTGAAAATTTACCCAAACCTATCAAGGAAGGTGTTTCCAAACAAGAAGCAGAGGAAATAAAGAAAAAACTCGAAGAAGCAGGTGCTAAGGTGGAACTAAAATAAACAAAGCCCCTCACCTTGGGGGGCTAAAAACACAAATGGAGGTTAATCTCTATGATTCAAAGAATTGGTTATAAAAAAGAAACTTTTGAAATGCCTGATCTTTTAAATATTCAGCTTGAATCCTATAAAAATTTTTTATCTGAAGGTTTAGATGCTTTATTTAAGGAAATTTTTCCTATTGTTGATTTACAAGAAAGGTACATTATTGAATATAAAGGTTATAAAGTTGGTGAGCCAAGGCATACGCCTGAAGAGTGCTTACAAAAAAATTTAACATATTCTATACCTATATTTGTTCGTATGAATCTTAAGAAAATTAGACCGCAAACAAAAACTATTGAATATGAAAAAGAGCAGGAAATTTACTTTGCTGATATTCCATATATGACAGAAAAGGGAACATTTATAATAAATGGTGTTGAAAGAGTTGTTTTAAATCAGATTCACAGATCTCCTGGTGTTTATTTTATGATTCAAGAAAAGGAAACAGAAGTATATACAGCACTTTTAGTTCCTTATAGAGGACCTTGGATTAGTTTTACTATTGATGGTTCAAAAGTTATAACGATGACTGTTTCAAAAAGGAGAAAAATTCCTATTACGAGATTTCTTAGAGTTTTAGGTTATGAAGATTATAGAGATATTGTAAAGGAATTTTTACAACCAGAAGAGCTTGATATTGATGACGAAAAATTATTAATGGGAAAATATGTTTTAATTGATGATGCTGTTAGTTCAGAAACAGGTGAAGTAATTTTTAAGGTTCAGACTGAAACAGGTGAATTTAATAGAAGGGAAGTTACGGAAAAATTTATTCAGGATATGAAAAAAGATGGTGTTGGGATATTAAGGGTTGTTAGCTTACAAGATCCCGCAGCAGAAGCTTTCATAACAACTTTTAGACAAGACAGGATAAAAGATGTTAATAAGTCTTTGGCTAATATATATAGGGTTTTAAGATATACACCTCCTAAAAGCACACAAGATGCCAGAGATTTTGTTGAAAAATTCTTCTTTTCGGGAGAAAAGCTTTATCTTGGTGAGGTAGGAAGATATAAGCTTAATTTAAGGCTAAAACATGAAGAATTTGGATTTAATAAGCCACCTGAAAATGAATATAGATTAACAAAGGAAGATGTTATTGTTATTATCAAAAGATTAATTGGTTTATATAGAGGTGATGAGCAAGAGGATGATGTTGATGATATTTCAAACCGTAGAGTTAGAACTGTTGGAGAAAGACTATACGAACATTTTAGAAATTCTTTAATTAGAGCTTCAAGAGCTATAAAAGAAAAAATGCTTACAGAAGTGGAAGATTTAACACCTAAAAAGTTATTTAATCCAAAATTATTAACTGCTTCATTTTCTAATTTCTTTACAACTGATACACTCTCACAATTTTTAGACCAAACGAATCCATTATCCGAATTAACTCATAAAAGAAGAATTTCTGCATTAGGAAAGGGAGGACTTTCTCGAGAAAATGCTGGTATTGAAGTTAGAGATGTCCATCCTTCACATTATGGAAGGATTTGTCCAATTGAAACACCAGAAGGTCAAAATATAGGATTGGTTATGTCATTAACAACATATGCAAAGGTTGATGACTTTGGTTTTATTAGAACACCTTTAAGAAAAGTTAAAAATGGAATATTAACTGATGAAATTTTATATGTACCACCATATGAAGAATTTGATTATAAAATAGCGGGTGGTGATATTAGAGTAGATGAAAATGGAAAAATTTTAGAAAAACGCGTTTTAGTAAGACATAGAAGGACATATAAAATTGTTTCAGCCAAGGAAGTTGATTTTGTTGATGTTTCACCAAGACAACTTGTTTCTCCTTCTTCATCTTTAATTCCATTTCTAGAACATGATGATGCTAATAGGGCCCTTATGGGTTCAAATATGCAAAGACAAGCTGTTCCTTTACTATTACCTGAACCACCAATTGTTGGAACGGGCATGGAGCAAAAAATAGCAAGAGATTCTGGAACACTTATATTAGCAAAAAGAGATGGGACTGTAACATATGTTGATGCTTATAAGGTTATTGTTGTTCCTGATGATAAGGAGAAAGATTTCTTTGGGATTGATGAATATAAACTTACAAAGTTTCAGAGGTCAAATCAAGGAACAATAATTCATCATATTCCTGTTGTTAGGGTTGGTCAAAAGGTTAAGAAGGGTGATATTATTGCAGAGATGGTAGCGGTTAAGGATGGTGAATTATCACTTGGTAAGAATTTATTAGTTGCTTTTGTTCCTTGGTACGGTTATAATTTTGAAGATGCAATTGTTGTTTCTGAAAAGTTTTGGAAAGATGATATATTTACATCAATTCATATAGACGATTATGAGGTTGAAGTTAGAGAAACAAAAGCGGGACCTGAGGAAATAACAAGGGATTTGCCTAATGAGAGTGAGGAAGCTTTAAGAAATCTTGATGAATTTGGAATTGTTAGGGTTGGAACTGAAGTTAAACCAGATGATATACTTGTTGGTAAAATATCTCCTGAAGGTGAAAAGGAATTAACACCAGAAGAAAGGCTTCTTCAAGCGATATTTGGAGAGAAATTAAAAAGTGCAAGAAATGTTTCAAGAAAAGTTCCACCAGGTGTTAGTGGAACAGTAATAAAAACAATTATTCTTACAAAGTACTCTGAAAATCGTCTTAGTAAGGAAATTTTACAGGAAAGACTAAATGAAGTAGAAAGAAATTATAAAGAAAACTTACAAAGGGTTAGAAATAGACTTCTTGAACTTCTAGAAGAAACATTGAAAAATGTTAAATTTAAAGAAGATGTTAAAAATAAGTATGGTGAAATTATTTTTAAGGCTGGTGATAAATTTTCAAAAGAGAAAGTTAAAAATCCATTTGAAATTGAATGGACTGAAAGTTTTGTAAATGATAGTAAAATTATTAAGAAAATAAAACAATTTTATGAACAAGCAGAAAAAATTATAAGTTCTATTGAAGAAAAATATAAAATTGATAGTGAGTTAGTTAAAAAGGGAGATGATTTACCAGCAGGTGTTATACAACTTGTAAAAGTTTATATTGCTCAAAGAAGAAGATTTGTTGTTGGTGATAAGATGGCAGGAAGGCATGGAAATAAAGGTGTTGTTTCAATAATAGCACCTATTGAGGATATGCCATTTTTAGATGATGGAACACCTGTAGATGTTGTTCTTAATCCTCTTGGTGTTCCCTCAAGAATGAATGTTGGTCAGATATTAGAAACATTATTAGGTTGGGCTGGTGTTGAACTTACTAAAAAATTAAGGAGTTTACTAAAACAAAATAAAAATATTTCTGAAATAAGGCAATTTTTATTAGATATTTACAAGCCTCATAAAGATAAGGAATTTATTGAGTTTTTAAGAAATGCCAAAGATTCTGAGATTATGGCTTATGCAATGGAACTTGCTGAAAAAGGAATAAGATATGCATGTCCAGTATTTGAAGGACTTACTTTGGAAGAGGTTAAGGAACAATTGAAGTTAGCAGGATTGCCTGAAGATGGTAAAGTTAGATTAAGAGATGGTAGAACGGGTGAGTATTTTGATTATCCCGTTACAGTTGGTTATATGTACTTGATGAAACTTATCCATATGGTTGAAGATAAAATTCATGCAAGAAGTATTGGTAAGTATTCACTTATTACTCAACAACCACTTGGTGGAAGGGCACACTTTGGTGGTCAAAGGTTTGGAGAAATGGAGGTTTGGGCTGCTGAAGCACATGGTGCTGCTTATGCTCTTCAAGAATTATTAACAGTTAAAAGTGATGATGTAATTGGTAGAAATCTCTTATATAGATCAATTATAAGAAATAATTTACCACCAGAACCTGCTATGCCTGAATCCTTTAATGTTTTAGTTAAAAAACTTAGAGGACTTTGTTTAGATGTTCAAGTTAAAACTGAAAAGGAGAGGAAATCATGAAGGAGAGATTTAGAGAAGATGTTTTAACAAGAGTATCACCAAAAAAAATAAAGTCTATTGTCATAAAATTAGCTGATCCAGAAACGATAATGAGCTGGTCTTATGCAGAGATGAAAGGTAGGGAGAGAGGTGAGTATGGTCTTGGTGAAGTTATTAAAGGTGAAACAATAAATTATAGAACGCTAAAGCCTGAACCAGGAGGATTATTTTGTGAAAGAATTTTTGGTCCTGTAAAGGATTATGAATGTTCTTGTGGAAAATATAAAGGTAAAAAGTATGCAGGTGTTATTTGTGATAGATGTGGTGTAGAAGTAACTGATTCAAGAGTAAGAAGAGAAAGAATGGGTTATGTTAAATTGGCTGTTCCCGTAGCTCATATTTGGTTTTATAAGATTCCACCTTCAATTATGGGTGTTCTTCTTGATATATCTAAACAAAATCTTGAAGATGTTTTATATTACGGTTCTTATGTTGTTTTGGATCCTGGAAAAGTCCCAGGTATTAAAAAAGGCGAAGTTATTTCAATAAATAAGTATCAAGAATTAGTTAAGGAGTTTGGTGAAAAAGCTTTTAGAGCGGGGATGGGAGCACCTGCTATTAAGGAATTATTAAAAGAATTTTCAGAACCCGTTGAAGGTGGAAAAACGAAATTAGAAAAACTATATGATGAATTATCTTATAAATTAAAAATAGAAAGGTCAGTAATAGTAAGAAAGAAAATTTTACAAAAATTAAGAATTGTTAAAGCTTTTGTTGAGTCAGGAGTTGAACCTCATTGGATGATATTAGAAGTTCTTCCTATTATTCCACCTGATCTTAGACCAATTGTAGCATTAGAAGGTGGTAGATTTGGTTCAAGCGATATTAATGATCTATATAAAAGAGTAATTTATAGAAATAATAGATTAAAGCAATTCTTGTCAGATATTCCTACACCAGAACCAATACTTATAAATGATAAGCGTATGCTACAAGAAGCAGTAGATGCAGTTTTAGATAATTCAAGAAGAAAGAAACCGGTTTTAGGTAGAGGAAATAGAAAGTTAAAATCGCTTTCTGATGATATAAGGGGTAAGAAAGGACTTTTAAGAAGAAATCTACTTGGTAAGAGGGTTGATTATTCGGCCAGAAGTGTTATTGTTGTTGGTCCAGAATTGAAGATGCATCAAGTTGGTGTTCCAAAAGAAATAGCAGTTGAGCTTTGGAGACCATTTATAGAAAAAAAATTAGAAGAACTTGGGCTTGCTGAGAATATAAGAGGAACAAGAAAATTACTTAGAAGAAGAACAAAGGAAGTTTGGGAGATACTTGAAGAGGTTTCAAGGAATCACCCTGTTTGGTTAAATAGAGCTCCAACACTACACAGACCATCCATTCAGGCATTTGAGCCTGTAATTGTTGAAGGTAAAGCTATCAGATTACACCCACTTGTTTGTGCAGCTTATAATGCGGATTTTGATGGAGACCAGATGGCTATATTCTTGCCACTATCACCAGAAGCTCAACTTGAAAGCTATATGTTATTATTGTCAGTTCATAATATTCTTTCACCTGCCCATGGCAAACCCTTAGCTAGTGCAAGCCAAGATATGGTAATTGGTATAAATTATCTTACAAAAGTTAAACTTAATGCCAAAGGTGAAGGAAAGATTTTCTATTCAATAAATGAAGCAATAAAAGCATACGAAAATAATATCATTGAATTACATGCATTAATAAAAGTTCCTATATCAAAAGAAGAGCCTCTTTCAAATATTCCTCCCGTGGAATTTATTGAAACAACAGTTGGAAGAATTTTGTTTAATAGCATATTACCTCCTGAATATAGGAAAAAATATGGTTTTATAAATAAGGAATTAAAAAAAGGAGATATTTCTGATATTGTTTATAAGTGTCATAGATTGCTTGGTGAATGGGCAACTGCTGAATTCCTTGATAACATGAAGGACTTAGGATTCAAATACGCTACTAAATCTGGAACAACATTTGGTATAGATGATATTATTATACCTGAAAAGAAGTACGAAATTATTGAATCCACATTTAAGGAACTTGATAAGATAAATAGAAGACTTGAAAGAGGTGAAATATCAAGAGCCGAACACTATCAACAAGTTGTAGATTTATGGCAGATAACAACGGAAAAGGTTAAGCACGAATTGGAAGATGCTCTTGAAAAAGATAAGAATGGATTTAATCCTATTTATATGATGGTTTATTCAGGAGCAAGAGGAAATATAACTCAAACGATGCAACTTTCAGCTATGAGAGGATTAATGGCAAGACCAAGTAGAAAAGGTGAGATTGGTGATTTAATTGAAATTCCTGTTATTTCTTCATTGAAAGAAGGATTAAAAATGATGGAGTATTTTATATCTACACATGGTGCAAGAAAAGGTCAATCTGATACCGCTCTTAAAACTGCTGATGCAGGCTATTTAACAAGAAGACTTGTAGATGTTGCTCAAGATGTTATTATTACAATCGAAGATTGTGGAACGGTAAGAGGTAGAAAAATAAAGGGTCCAAAAATTGCTTCTAAAATTTTAGGAAGAATTGCTCTTGATGATATATATAATCCAAACAATAATGAAATTATTGTAAAAGCTGGGGAAGAGATAGATGAAGAAAAAGCTGAATTAATAGAGAAACTTGGAATAGATGAAGTTAGTGTTCGCTCTGTTTTATATTGTGAAGCTGAATATGGTGTTTGTGCCAAGTGCTATGGTAGAAATTTAGCAACAGGTAAAATTGTTGATATTGGAGAGGCAGTTGGAATTATAGCTGCTCAGTCCATTGGAGAGCCAGGAACTCAATTAACATTAAGAACATTCCATACAGGTGGTGTTGCTGAAAAGATAGCAGAGAAGAATTATCATGAATCGCCTTTTGATGGTAAGGTTGAATATATTGGGATAAATATCCTTCAAACAGATGATAAAAAAATAGTAATTAGTAAAAAAGGAAAAATTAGAGTAATATCAAAAGATAATAGAGAAAAATTATTTGATGTTCCTTATGGAAGTGAGATCTTCGTTGATGATAATGCTTTCGTTAAGCAGGGAGAAAAACTTGTTGAATGGGAACCATATTCTCTTCCAATAATTGTTACTAAGGAAGGTGTCCTTGAATTCTATGATGTTGAAGAAGGATTTACATTGAAAGAAGAAAAACAAGAAGGAAAAATAGAGTATATTATTGAAATAATAAGACAAAAGAGAGCATATCCTAGAATTGCTGTTAAAGATAAGAGAAATGGTCAAATTTTGGAAGAAATTTATCTTGTTGATCAAGCAAGACTTACTCAAAGGGCTTATGAATTGTATAAACAATCAAAACAAATTAAAAATTTCAGAGAAAGAGATGTTGTTAAACCTGGTGAAATAATAGCAAGATTGCCTAAGATAACTGCTAAAACAAGGGATATAACGGGTGGATTACCTAAGGTTGAGGAGTTATTTGAAGCAAGAGTTCCTAGAAATAAAGCAATACTTTCTGAATTTGCCGGAACAATTGAAACTATTGAAATGGATTCAAGAAGAGGTAGTTTCAGAATTAGGATTTTAAGTTATGATAGAGAAAAGTCTAAAGAATATGAAGTCCCATACGGTAAATACTTACTTGTTAATGAAGGAGACCATGTTGAAGATGGTGATCCTTTAACCGAAGGTGAATTAGATCCTCATGATTTGTTAAAAATAAAAGGTAAGGATTATGTTCAAGAATACCTATTTGAAAAAATACAAGAGATTTATGGAACATCTGGCGTAGAAATAAATGATAAACATATTGAAATTATTGTAAGGCAAATGTTAAGAAAAGTTAAAATAGTAAGTTCTGGAAGCACCAATTTATTCGAGGATGATATTGTAGATTATGTTAAAGTAGAGAAGGAAAACAATAGGGTGCTTAAAGAAGGTGGTAAGCCAGCAACTTATTCACCAATTCTTCTTGGAATAACGAGAGCAGCATTATCAACTGATTCATTTATATCTGCTGCATCATTCCAAGAAACTACAAAAATTTTGGCATTTGCGGCGATTGAAGCAAAAGAAGATGAGCTTCGTGGATTGAAAGAGAATGTAATTATTGGTGGTTTAATTCCTGCTGGGACAGGTAGAAAAGATTTAAGAGATTTGAAATTAGGGGTTGAAGAGATAAAAGAAAAGGAAAAAGAAAGAGCTTAATGTTAATAACATTATTTTTATTGGGTGGGCGTATTTATAGCCCACCTGTTTATTTGATTTTACCTGATAGTGGAGATTTAAGAATTTTATCAGAAGAGTTTTTAAAAGGATTTAGTTTTGCTGTTAGAGATGAATTTGATTTTCTTGTAATTGATGAGGATCCTGATACAAGTATAGATTTTTCAAGGGTTTATGAAAATATTATTAATAAAAACCCAAAAATTATAATTGGACCAATTTTAGCAAAACATCAAAAAATTTCAGCGGAAATTTCTATGAGAAATAAAATTATTCAAATTTTACCTATAACGTACGATGTTTCGCTTGGGACATATGGAAATTATGTTTTCCCTTTTAATTTTAAAATTTATATGGAACTTCAAAAATTTCTTGAATTTTTAAAAAAAAATGGAGATACAAATTTTGTCTTATTTTATGAAAGTACAATAAATGGTCTTTCAATAAAGAAATTTTTAGATAGTTATTATTCTGTTCCTACGATACTTGTAAAAAATGGGAAAATCTCAAAACTTGAAGTTTCTAAAATCATAAATGATATAAAAAGCTATAATTCAGTTTTATTTTCTGATAACGGATTAAATTCAATTAATTTATACTTGGCGTTAAGATCATTAGGTTATATGAAGAATGTTTATGTTTTTGATAATTGGCTTAAAGAAGATGTTCTTAACAAAATTATTGGTATGACTGAAAAATTGTATGCCATAACACTTCAAAACATAACCTATTCAAGTTATCTATTGAAACTTGATAGGAAATTTAAATTTATTGAAGATTATAAGAAGTTTTACAACTCTGAACCATCAATGGCTGCATTAATTGGTTATGACACTGGTTTTCTTGTAAAACTTGCTTTAAAATCAAATGATATTAAAGAATTTTTATTGAAGTTTGGTATTTTAAATGGTATTAGTGATGATTATCTTATTTCAAAAAATTTTTCATACATTAAAATTTTAAGGCTTACAAATAGGGGATTTGAGGAGGTTAAAGAATGAAATTTTGGATTGCCTTTTTGTTGTCTATTTTGCTTCAATTGGTAGCACTTATTCTTACACTTTATGGAGATACTATTATTACTCCAATTTTGTTTTTTGTCGCACTATTTATAATCTCAATTTGGGGAATTGTTAATTACAATGATTAAGGCACAATTAAGTTTATATATTTTTAATTATAATGGAGATAGGGGAGAGATTATTAGGGAATTTTGGAAAATCTTAAAAGAAAATCATTTTAACTTTAAGGCAAATTCATTTTCTACAATTGTTTGGACTGATGATGATAAAAAGCTATTTGAAATTCTTTACTTTACTTATGAAAAATTTAAGAAATACCGCATTGTTTTTGACATTAAAATTTCAAATGTTGGACCTTATCCAGACTTTGAAATAAAGGATAGTGAATTATGAAGGGCGTTTGGACTGCATTAATTACACCATTTGATGATAATTTAAAAATTGATTATGAAAGTCTTGAGAAATTAATTAATTATCAGATTGAAAATAACATTGATGGAATTGTTTTATTTGGAACGACAGGGGAATCTCCTACAATTGAAGATGAGGAATTTTTTAAAGTTTTAAAATTTATAAAGAATTTTAATATAGATATTATTGTTGGAACGGGAACAAATAATACCAAAAAAACAATTGAACGGACAAAAAAAGTTATGGATATGGGATTTTATAAATTTCTAATTGTTTCACCATATTACAATAAACCTAATTTTAATGGACTTTACCAACATTTTAAAAACATTCTATTAACTGATGCTAAAATTGTTATTTATGAAATTCCTTCAAGAACAGGAATAAGCATTCCTATTGAGGTTTTAAAAATTCTTAAAGATGAATTTAAAGATAACATTTTGGCATTGAAATTTTCAAATAGTGATTTAGATTTACTAAGCAGGATCATTTTAGAAATTAAAAATTTAAATGTTTTGAGTGGGGATGACAATTTAACTCTTCCTATGATGAGTCTTGGAGCAGTTGGGGTTATTTCGGTTTTAAGTAATATTTATCCTAAGGAGATAAGAGAATTAGTTTATAGTGCCTTAAATGGTGATTTTATTAAAGCAAGAGAAATTCACTATAAGATGTACAAACTTTTTAAATTAGCATTTCTTGAAACAAATCCAATTCCAATAAAGTACATAGCTTATAAGAAGAATTTAATAAAAACTCCTTATTTAAGACTTCCATTATCTGAACTTTCAGAAAAAAATAAGGAAATAATTGAAAATTTCTTGAAAAATGAATAAAAATTTAAAATCTTTAACATTAAAACAACTTTCAAAAATTGGAGAAAAACCTTATAATGGTATTCAAATTTATAGATGGATTTGGAAGAGAGGTGAAGAGAATATAAATAATTTCACAGATATTTCAAAAAATTTAAGAAATAAGCTTATTCAAGAGGGATATTTCGTTGGTAAGATAAAAGAAGTTAATAGAATTTATTCAAGCGATGGAAGTATTAAATTTGTATTTGAGGATGGATATGAAGCGGTTTATATGCCTGATAATGATAGAATAACCGTTTGTGTTTCAAGTCAGCTTGGATGTGCTTTGAAGTGCCAATTTTGTGCTACTGGACTTATGGGTTTTAAAAGGAATTTGGAATGGTGGGAAATTGCTGATCAAGTTTTACAAATCAGCAAAATTACTAATAAAAAAGTTACAAATGTTGTTTTTATGGGAATGGGTGAGCCTTTATTGAATTTTGAAAATGTTAAGCAAGCAATAAGGGTTATGACTTCTCATATAGGTTTAAATATAGGAGCAAGACATATTACAATTTCAACAAGTGGTGTTGTGCCGAAAATATATGAACTTGCTGATTTTGATAGAAGAATTAAACTTGCTATATCTCTTCATTCTGCTATTGAAGAAAAAAGAATTAAAATTATGCCAATAGCAAAAGCTTACAATTTAAATGAACTTAAAGAAGCACTGCTATATTACTATCAAAAGAAAAAAAGAAAAATAACAATTGAGTACATTCAGCTTAAAGGTTTTAATGACCAATATGAAGATATAAAAGCTTTAAAGGAATTTATAAAAAATTTAAATTGTAAAATAAACATTATTCCATATAATAAAGTTGATTATTTTTCTTGGGAAGTTCCGAATGAAGAAGATGTTTATGATTTTTATGATAGATTGAAAAGGGAAATTAAAGATGTTGTAATTACTATAAGATGGTCAAAGGGAAGAGATGTTTATGGAGCATGTGGGCAACTTGGATTTGAATTCATTAATAAAAAATAATGATAGAATTTTAGTTGCATTTTCTGGTGGTCCTGATTCAGTTTTTCTTGTTAAAAAGTTATTAGAACTTAAAAATGAAATAAATTTTGAATTTTCCATATGTTATATAAATCATAAATTAAGGAATGAAGCTTATTTTGAAGAAAATTGGATAAAGAACTTTGCTAAAAAATATGATTTAAAGTACTATATTTTTAGGGTTGATGTTTTAGGTTTTTCAAAAAAGAAAAAAATTTCAATAGAAACTGCTGGTAGGATTTTAAGATATAAAATTCTAAATAAAATTTCAAAAATAGAAAACTATAATAAAATTGCAACTGCTCATCACTTAAACGATGCTTTTGAAACGTTTTTATTGAATACTATTAGAGGAAGTGGAATTTTTGGACTTGTCTTAAAGCCAAAGTATAAAAACATTATAAGACCATTAATTTTATATTCAAAGGAAGAAATTTTAAGTTCTTTAAATGCTGATGAATATCTTATTGATAAAACGAATTTTCAAAGTGAATTTTCAAGAAATTTTATAAGAAATGAGGTTGTTAGTAGAATTAAAGAAAAATTTCCAAATTATATTAAAGGTTTTAGAAAAACATATTTAAACTTGCTTGAATTAAACAACTATTATAGTAGAAAATTTAAAAAATTGTTTAGGGCTTCTTTAATTTATAAGGATAATAATATAAAAATTTTTAGAAGGAGCAATTTTTTGAATGTTAAAAATTACGAGCTTAAAATGTTTTTTTCAAAAATTATAAAAGAACCAAGTTTTGAGCATTTAGAAATGATTTTAAAAATTGTAAAAAATGAAGGTAAAACTAATATATCAAAGAATTATTTCTTTGAAGTAAGAGCTAATTTTATAGGTATCTATAAAAAGCCTTTAAATTTTGATTATCTTCTTTATATTTATCCAAAGAATGAAATAATCTATATAAAAGAATACGGAATGAAAATTATTGTTTCTGTTTCAAACAAACCAAAAATCGGTCCATTTATTCTCAATTTTAATTTAAGCAAAATTTTTGGTCCAATTGTTATTAGAAAAAGAAAAAAAGGTGATAGAGTTTCAAACAAAAAAGTTAAAGAGGTTTTCATAGATTATAAAATACCAAATTTTATTAAGAATTTTATTCCAATTGTTGAAAAGGAAAAAAAATTATATATTCCGGTTGAAGGTTATTGTGAAAAGGGAGAAAAATTTTTAATAATTGAATTTCAATGTCCAATTTTTAAAGAAATAAAAGTTTTGAATAAAAGAGGGCCTTTAAAAAACTTTCAAAAATTATAAATTTTTCTGCAATACTTTCAGAATGGGTGGGATAGATATAAAAGTATTTCTTGTTTACTTTGTCCAATAAATAGTGTTAAGTTATTGATAGTCAATAATTTGTAAAAATTATCTTGAAATTATTTATTTTATGGGGGTTTTAATGAGGGCGAAGCCCCCCTGATGCCGAAAAACGGGTATTTTAAAGCCGAAGGCTTGAATATAGGGTGGGTGGGGAAAATAAGAAATAATCGTAATTTTGGAATTATTGGACAAGGCAACAAGGCATAATTTAAGTCCTTTAAAATTTTCAATCTTTAAAAGGAGGTTCAAAAA
>Ga0101942_100428_pt1 | contig 16175 bp, 17 predicted proteins | sample DewCreD2012metaG_4_FD_75243 | JGI IMG/M metagenome (GOLD analysis project Ga0101942, IMG submission 75243) | Hot spring sediment bacterial and archeal communities from British Columbia, Canada, to study Microbial Dark Matter (Phase II) - Dewar... ...
ACATTATAATATATTGTATAGTTAGCAGATAATATAAATAATATATTAAGGATAAAGAGAGGTAGTAACATAATAAGATATCCTTTTTCTTAACTATTATAGTGACACCAGCGCGAGTTTTTATATCCCGTAGTTAATATCAGATAATGGGGGCAAAATAATTTGCTAGATATAAGAGAGAGGCTATATGAGAGAACCTATAAGGTTGTGCTTAGCATAATAGCCACAGCTCTTCTTATGCTAGGCTTCTTTGCCCTTATATACCTGCTCTCAGTAGGCTCTGAGCTTATAAACTCGAACATTAAGAACATTAACATGGCACAATCTTCTGGAAAATATTTTCTCCTTGGTTTCTATAATTTCTTAAACATAGCGCTATGGATATTTACTATAGCAGCAGGAGCAATAATATCTCTTATATATGTAGTTTATATTATAGATGTGATTAGGTCTAGGAATAAAAGATCAATTGAAGATCTAATCTAAGAATCCCGATTAATTCATATATTAATAATTGATCTACAAAGTTGAAAATTTAATCTCTATTTATGCCTTATTTCTCACATCCTAGTTAACGTTTCCTGCTCATGTAATTAAAACCGGCTAAAAAGATGATTGAGAATTTACACTTTGTCCAGCTCGTTAGCCTCCACTAGCTCTTCTCCTACGTTCTTTTAATGATCATGCTATCCAATGACATCAATATAGAACCTTTATAATCCTGGTTAGGAGCTAGCAATACTTCTCTATAACCCGAGTAAAATACTCTACTCAAGAAAACTTTTGCTCCTAGAGGGTGGGTTTGCTTCTAGGGGCTTTCACCTCGCCTATAGGGATTTTGGTGTTCCTATATGCTCACGGGTGGCTGTTGAGCTAATGGCACTGGGCTCCCATCTATGAGATGCTATCCTGGGCTTGGAGCATTGCTCCCATAGCCGGGGTTATAAATATGCTTTATAGATTCTGGATCTATATACTTAATGGCGTGTGACGAATAGCTGGGAGCAGGATTTGCCAGCCAATCTAACTATCTCGAAAGATCTCAAATCATCATAAATCACAATGAAGAAGATTTCTGCTCCCAACCGAGCCATCCGGTAATGGATCCTGTGAGCATTAAGAGCACCTTAGGGAGCGGTTTTTCCGATTATAAGCTCTTTTACGCTGTGAGCGGTATATATTATAGGGTTGGTTGTTGTCAGAGTTCAGGGTTAAGAAGATTCCGAAGGATGAAGAGAGCATGAGAGAGATTATAGAAGAGGCTTCTAGAAGAGAGGGGGTAGAGCCTGAAGGTGGCGAGCAAGGTGGTTCATTTGAGGAGCACTCCCATGGGGATCCTATGCATGAGCAGATCCATCTGCTAGAGCATATAGTGGCTCAGCTCTCACAGCTTGATTCCAGGCTTGCCGAGATAGATAGGGGTCTCTCAGAGCTTACTTCTAAGATGGATGAGGTTGTTAAGATCTCTAGGGCCCTTATTAAGATATCCCTAGCAAATCTCATCGAAAATAGGGAGACAAGGAAAAAGCTTATTGAGGATGTAATGGAAGAAATATAGGGGCTGGCTTGCCAGAATTCCAAGGAGTAGAGGTTGTTCAGATATCAGTGCCCCATGGTGCTAATGTTATAATAGGACAGTCCCATTTTATCAAAACAGTTGAGGATCTATATGAGGCGCTTATAACATCAGCACCTGGGATAAAGTTTGGCGTTGCCTTCTGCGAGGCTAGTGGAAAGAGGCTTGTGAGACATGATGGTAATGATGAGGAACTTCGAAGGCTAGCAATAGAGGCAGCTAAAGCTATAGGGGCTGGGCACGTGTTTGTTATCTATATAAAGGATGCCTGGCCAATAAATGTTCTCAATGCTATAAAGAATGTACACGAGGTCACAAGGATCTATGCGGCCACTGCTAACCCCCTCCAGGTTATAGTAGGCAAAACAGACCAGGGTAGGGGGGTTCTTGGGGTTGTTGATGGCTACACACCACTCGGGGTAGAGGGAGAGGAGGACATAAGGGAGAGAAGGGAGTTTCTGAGAAGAATAGGGTATAAGAGGTAAAGGTTTTTTGAAGGCAAGGGTTAGGGTTATATCATATAGCGAGACCCAGTACTCTCTAGGACCGGTGAGATTCATAGCTCTGAAAAGACTTGGTGATAAGGATCTAGGAGACCAGGTAGACCTTGGCGAAAAGCCTGAAGAGGCTCTAGAGAAAATAGCCAGAGAACATGGTGAGGGAATATATGCAGAAGCCATTGCAGAAACAAGGAGCGGTGTTATAAGGGTTGGGGTTTCTAGGAGAAACATTCCACAGGGAGGGACTAGTAAGATTCTCTTCTATAGACCATCAAGATTGCTAAAGATAGGAATTATAGAAAGCATACCTATTGTTAGCGAAGAGCGTGGGGAACAGGATCTATCCGTCAGTGCGAAACCCCAGGAGGAAGGCTCTGAAGAGGCATCACAGCCTTTTATAAGGAGCTCACTTAACGAGGATCAGATAATATGGTATACACCAGGTGATGAGATATACATATACGAAGGCGAGATATACTTTGAAAAGGAGTGCGAGCTTATTATATTTCTAACAGAAGACGGCGAGAGAATCAGCTTTGCAACCAGCGAGGAGGAAAGGAAGATCAGTATTAAGAGGGTGAAAAAGCAACCAAGAAAGACGGTGAAAAGAAGAAGGAAAAAGGATAAAAAGGGTAAGAAGAGCAGGTAGCATGTAGAAGCATACTTCATGCTCTGAGACTCTATATACTCTTATCCAGCCCTATAAGGGCAATACCCCAATTATAAGGGTTAATAGCCTTTGGACTAATAGATCTTGGGAGATATCTATTAGGGATGTCGAAAGGAAGATCCTGGAGATTATTGGGAGAACAGGGTCTGGGGGTATTGTACAAAGAGATCTCCAAAGGATCCTTGGCCTATCGAAGAGCTGGCTATCCGAGGTTCTCTCTGATTTGGAGAGGAGAGGACTTATAGTAAGGATGAGAGGGCATGGCAGATCACTTGTTATTATGTTACCTAAATATGCAGACCCGTCTGTTGGTAGAACCATAGTACTCGGAATCGTGCCTTCTGTGGAGTATCTACCTCTATCACTGGTGTTAAAGAAGCTAGAAGATCAAGGCTATAGGGTTGAGGTCTCGGTGAGGAGAAGCGTTGCTGAGATAGCTGTTGGGCTTATAAGGGGTGAATTCCATGCTGCATATCTACCTATATATTCATATGCGATCCTCAGATCTCTGGGTATTGATATAAGATCCCTCGGTCCCGTAGCACTTGGGGGAGCATCAATAATAGGGAGCAATAGATCCGGAGAGGGTGATGTGTACTCAAGCATGTTCTCTACGATGGAGGTACTTGCAATAGCATATCTGAGGAGCCATGGATTCAGAGGCTTTTATAGTATAAGATACTATAGAGATCCTGAGGAGGCGATAGAGAGTGTTTCTATGAATAGAAGCTCTGTAGCCATGCTTTGGGAGCCTTTTTCACATATAGCAGAGATGAGAGGCCTAAGAAGAACACCTGTATCAGATATAGTTGGTCTCTATCACTGCTGCATTTTAGCAGCAAGAGGAGGGATAGACGCTGCAGTCTTGTCTACAATAAAGAGAGTACACATGGAATCTATAGAGGAGCTAGGGAGAAAAATAGAATTGGCATCAGAGATCTTCTCAAGGATCATTGGAATTGATAGAGATATTATTAAAAAGACATCAAAAGAATATATCTATACACATCAAATAGACAGAAGCCTTATTAGAAACATAACTAGAACTTCAACGGGGTTCCTAATAAACACCGAGATTTTGGAGAAAGCTGTTGATGATGAGAGGGAGATAGAGACACGACAGCTATAAAACTACTGGTTTACAATTGGGGTATTGCCCTTATAGGGCTGGATAAGAGTATATAGAGTCTCAGAGCATGAGGTGGTTAGTGCTGGATTGATAAGGATCTAAGTCTCTAACACAATAAAGAGACCATATTCAACCTGAGAGACTATGCCCTAAGCATAGGGTTACCACGATAAGAGCTAGAGGTGATCAGATTCGGGCTGTGGGGGAGAAGACTGTGGCCAGAACCTCTGTAGTGAGCAATAGATATATTTCGCTAAACGCAGATAATAATAGGTGAGCATATGGGGGAGGATCTAACTGTAAACTACACATCAGAGGTGTTCTATATTAGATTCAGCGACGGGTCTAAAGCGTATCTCACATATAGGGTAGACCAGAATAGAATGTACCTAGTATCAACATACACGCCACCGCAACACAGAGGCAAGGGGGCTGCTAGAATGCTTGTAGAGAAAGCTATAGAAGTGGCTAGGAAGAAGGGTCTCAAGATAGTCCCTATATGCTCGTATGCAACATATTATTTCTTAAAAAACAGAGAGGCTAGAGAACTGCTCGACGAGCCATATAGGAGTATGAGTGACGAAGAGCTAGAGAGATACTATCAAGAGCGACTAGCTGAGGAGAGGAGCAAGGGCTCTGCATAATAAGCATCTTAAGCTTTATAGTATTTCATATTTCCATAAAGGGCAAGCTTTCACTTATAAGCCTATAAGTGTCGCTATAAATAAATTATAAGAGTAGTGGTGCAGGGTTTGGAGATTGGCGGCTATATAGCCTCCAGGATCTCTGTATTGTCTGTAATAATACTGACTCTTTTACTAGCGTTTACACTACAGGTTAGTGCTCAGAGCGATGATCTGGAGGTTAGTGGTTATATAAAGATCTTAATAGAGGAACATGGAAGCCCTTCTGTATATCTATATATTAACCACACATCAGGACCTACCGCGATACTTCTAGAATTACCTATTGAGCCATTAGCTGGTGATATCGAAGTTGTCTCTGGAAATGTATCTCTTGCTATATATGCTGGGGATCTATACGCTGTGGTGGTGACAAACTCCTCTGGAGGCGTTATTCTAAAATATAGTGCAATATATAGCGCGCAGAATGGAATATATGGTATTCATATCTCTAAACCTTCTTGGGCATCTTATATAGAGCTTATAGTTGGTATAGGTGTAAAGCTAGATGGACTCCCTCCAAGTGTTTCCCCAATATATAATGGATCCCATGTTATATACAGCATGGAGAATCCGTACCAAGGGGGGCTTGATATATATTACAGCTACGAGGAAACTAGGGAGTATGGTTCTATAGGGGCTATCTTCGGAGTATCCATAGCGGCTGTAGCTATCACATCATATACAATGCTTAGGAGAAGATCTAGGGGGTATGATAGGCTAGACTCTGTGGATCTAGAGATACTGAGGACCTTAAAGAAGCTTGGCGGAGAGGCTCCTACAACGATCCTGCACAGCGAAACCAGTATTGCGAGAACAACTCTCTGGAGGAGGCTTAGGAAGTTGAGCATGCTGGGCTATGTAGATATGGTGAAGGTTGGGAGGGCATATCTTGTTAGGCTAAGAAGGAAAAGAAATATAGATATATGATATATAATAGCTTATTGATGCTGGTTTCATTTGTCTCACAGTTACCGAGAACATTATAATTAAGATGGGCTTCTCATTAATTTCTTATTCATGCTAATTATAACTGGAAGCCTCGTCCTTAGGAGGAGATGAGGTTTACAGCTATATCCCCATAGAGTGCTAAGATAGCTAAAATCTCGTACAGATAGACAGAGGTAGGGCTTTCCATGATATTTTAGGATCTTTGAAAAATATAACCCCTCAGTATAATGTGAATTGGGGGTCTCGATTCTCCGAGGTTTCGGAGACTATAAGGTGGATTAAAGAGATCTCTGAAAGGTGGCAGAAGGCCTGGGAGTCTAGTAGAGTCTATGATGCCGATCCTGATGAGAAGAGGAGTAAGTACTTTGTGACAGCAGCCTTCCCATATCCTAATTCTCCCGTTCATATTGGTAATGCTAGATCATATCTTCTAGCAGATATAGTTGCCAGGCATAGAAGGACTAAGGGGGATAATGTCCTATACCCAATGGGCTTTCACTATACTGGAACACCTATACTGAGTATGGCTGAGTCTATAGAGGCTGGGGATCCAGAGCTAATAGATCTATTTGTTAGCCTCTATGGAGTGCCGCGTGAGATCGCTACCAGCCTATCAAAACCCCTAGATCTTGCCCAGTACTTCCACAGAGTTTCTAGGGATAGTATGAAGATGCTAGGGCTGGGGATAGACTGGAGAAGGGAGTTCACAACAATAGATCCTTATTTCAGCAGCTTCATAAGATGGCAGTTTGAAATATTGAGAGAGAAGGGATATCTAGTTAAGGGGACATACCCTGTAGGCTGGTGTCCAAAGCACGAGATGCCTGTGGGCGGGCATGATACCAAGGATGATAAGGATCCCGAGATCGGTGAGTTCACAATTATATTCTTCAGAGATAGCGAGGGCAGGATACTGCCTACAGCAACGCTAAGACCAGAGACAATATTCGGGGTTACAAATCTATGGATAAACCCCTATGCGGAATACATAGAGATTGAGATTAACAAAACTAAGTGGATTGTCTCAAAGAAGGGGTTCGAGAAGCTGAGGTATCAGAAGAAGGATGTCAGAATAGTAAAAGCAGTGGGGATCGATGAACTGCTATCTAAACAGGCCATAAACCCGGTTACTGGGGAAGCTGTGCCTATTCTTCCGGCTAGATTCGTTGATCCTGAGATAGGGACTGGGGTTGTTATGAGCGTGCCTGCTCATTCTCCTGACGACTATGTAGCCTATATTGAGATAACCAGATCCGATTCGAGTGTAAAACCCCTAGAGCCGAGAATAGTTATAAAAATTCCCGGTATAAAGGATATCCCTGCTAAGTTCTTTGTTGAGAAACACAGGGTTAGGAGCCAGCTTGATAGAGGATCCCTCGATAGGGCTACCAAGGAGCTATATTCTCTAGAGTATAGCTCTGGGACTATGGTCGATGATCTTGAGAGGCTCGTTTATAGCCCTAGGGATAGAGGCTTCCTAGAAGGGTTTATAAGGGGGTGGATTAGCGGTAAGAGCGTTCCAGAGGCTAGGGAGAACATATCCAGGATCCTGAGGCTATCTGGCTATGGTGACGTGCTATACGAGATAATGAATAAGCCCGTATACTGTAGATGTGGCACCGAAATAGTTGTGAAGATCTTGGAGAACCAGTGGTTCATAAACTATTCAGATCCCAGGTGGAAGGAGAAGGGTCTCGAGCTCCTTAACAGTATGTATATACAACCACCAGAGATCAAGACATATATGGCCGATCTAATAAAGGCCCTGAGGGAAAAGCCTTGTGCAAGAACTAGGGGTCTTGGAACACCGCTTCCATGGGATCCTAGGTGGGTTATCGAGAGTCTTAGTGATTCAACAATATATATGGCATTCTATACAGTAGCCCATAGGATTAGGAGCCTTGTTAGAGATCCTTCTCTTCTTGACAGGGACTTCTGGGACTACCTACTACTTGGGAAAGGGCCTCTTAATGTCATTGCCTCCAAAACTGGTTTGAGACCTGAAGATCTAGAGGATCTTAGGAAAGAGTTTCTCTACTGGTATCCCCTGGATCTTAGGGTTGCGGGAAAGGATCTCTCAAATAATCATTTGCTTTTCTTCATAATGAACCACGTGGCCATATTTCCAAAAGATCTGTGGCCGAGATCCATGATTGTTCATGGATGGATGTTAAGGGATGGTAGGAAAATGTCTAAGAGCTATAGGAATATTCTCCCACTATTTAAGGCAATAGAGATCTATGGGAGTGATACTGTTAGGGTTGCTATATCGACTCTCTCTGAGGTGGGTCAGGATCTTGATTTCAGGCATGAGAGTGTTGTGAACATCTCGGATCATTTTCGCAGGATCTATGATATAGTCTCCAAGATCGTTGAGAGCAGAGTAAAGAAGGACCCTGGCGAGGTGGATAGAGTTTACGCATCAATGATAGCTAGGGATATTATAAAGGCTGACGAAGCTCTGGAAAAGCTGAGGATCAGGGATGCTGGTGTTAGGCTTATATATAGCATGGCTAATGAGCTGAGTAACTATATTCAGAGCGTAGATGCTGTCTGGAGCGATATGCTCGACCTAGTTAGGGCCTGGATTATAATGCTATCAATATATATCCCACACATAGCTGAAGAGATATGGCACAGACTGCTTGATGAGAAGAGTTTTGTTGTTAAGGAGGTTTTTGATAGGAATATGATTAGAAAATATATCGATGATCAGGCTGAGTTTAGATATAGATACATTAAGGCTTTGAGGAGCGATATTGAGGAGATCATGGCTCTACTTAAGAGGAAACCCTCTAGGGTTGTAGTATACGTAGCGCCAAAGGACGAGATAGAGATCCTAAGAAGATCTATTGAAGCCCATAGAAGAGGAGAGGGTTTGAAGGCTATTATGGAGAAGCATATAGACAGGATACCTGGTGTTGGTAGAGAGGAGGCTGCCCAGAGAATAAAGAGAATATTTGATCATGCGTCATCAATACCAGAGGATCTCTCAGAAATTATAATGTCTATCCAGGATATAGATGAGGCTAGAATAATAAGGGAGAATATAGATAGTCTGAGAGATCTAACAGGGTGGAGTGAGATCCTTGTCTACATATCAAGCGACCCAGAGGCTCCAGATTATAGGGGTAAGAAGAGAGAAGCGCTTCCCCTAAGACCTGGGATATATATGGAGTAAATGCTATAAGATGATCCACGAAGATGATCCACGCCTTGCAATCCAACTTATTTAAATTCCATATAAACCTCAAATGGTGATCAGAATGGATAGCCCCATAATATTGTTTTTCGCAGGATTCCTCTATGGTTTATCGCTAGCAGCTCCTCCAGGACCTATGAATGCACTCATAGCAAGCAGATCTCTATCATCATTTAGAGAAGGCTTTCTCACAGGATTAGGTGCTATGACAGCAGATCTGATATTGATGATTGCTACATATTATATGTATAACCTTATAAGGGGAGCATATATTGTGCCAATATATATAGTAGGAGGAGTCTATATGGCTATTCTAGCAATATCCATAGCAAGATCGAGAATAGGTGAGAATACAGAGAGCAGTGATAGAGAACACAGTAGAAGGGGGGGTGTTTTCTCATATATAACATCCCTAGCACTCGGCATAACAAACCCGTATCAGATCCTATGGTGGCTATCGGCAGGGCTTTCATTTATATCAATATTCGGGCTTTCTGCCGTAGCGGGGCTTTTCATAGCGATCCTTGTTTGGATAGTACTGTTCCCACTATCGATTAGAGCTGGGTATCACTATAGAAGGAGGCTCACCCACATGGCTGTTAAGATATTCTCAACAGGCGTTCTCTTGATATTCTCGACACTAATCCTATATAAGGGTTTCTCAATGCTATTTTCACAATGAAACTAAGAGACCTCGCTCTTTAGAACGTTTTTTAAAGCCCTCTGAATAGTAGGTCTTCTCCTTTAAAAGAAGATTTGCAAAACTTGGAATGCTTTTGGCTAAACTATGTTAGAGTTGGGTGTGGGCAAGCGTGACAGGGGAGATCCACAAATGCCCTGAACTTGTGCAGGGCTCTGAGCAATGGCGCAGATCCCGTGAGGAATACCCAATTGGGATCAGAATCCGCCCCTCAGGACGGGGAGCCGTCAGCCAGCCCTAGGGCTTGTGAGTTTAAAGATCGTAGCCCGTTGTGTATGACTAAAAATGGTTAATATATTGATGATAGATCTAGCTCTTCTTGCTCTCCTCAACAACCATCATTGTAGTTGTGGATCTAACCTTAGGCATTCTTCTAATATGCCTCACAATAATCTCTCTAAGCTCGTCTTGTGTTTTCGCAGACACTATCGCTACAACATCGTATACACCATACACTATATAGACTTCAACAATTCCTGGCACCTTCATCAGTTGATTAAACACCTCCTCCTCAGCACCTACATCTGTGTTTATCAGGACTATCGCTTTGCTCATCAAGACCATCCTTATATCTTATCTCTTCAGAGCTTTTTAAAGTTTAAGTATAGGTTTAAGTACACCTAAGATTATTCGCTTATTTGAGTACCATGAATCTTAGTTACCAATAGAAAGAGAAAGATCTAAAGCACTCTAGAAACACGGTTGTCGCCTAGGAAATGAAGCCATTATCCCACTACAATAACAGTAAGACCTATAAGGGGTAGAAGGGGTTCAGCCTATGTAGGCTGAACCCCGTGGTACCCATCAATATAGCCCAATAACCCCCCTGAGAAGCAGTATGGCGTTAAAGAAAAACCTATGCACTATACATGCTATTATGATAGTTAACAGTGACACGGCTCTCTAGATGAGTATGACTGACCTCCTCACCGCCATAGGGGGTTTGTTACAGTTGCCATACGCGATCAACTCTAGCAGGTGTATGCATCTATGCCAGAGATGCTGTTGTTATAAAGAGAATTATAGAATAATCTCTATTTCAATTTATTATAATCCTTGCTAAAAGAATATATGGGTGTATATATGCCCAGAACCACTGTAGCTGTGGATGACTCTGTTGCTAAAAAGATCTCGACGCTTGCAAGGAAATTCAATTTGGTCTTATCCAGCTTCTCCTCCGAGGCTTTGAGCGTTGCCGGAGATCTCCTTGAGATGGGCCTAATGCCAAGGGATCTTAGGAAGCTTGCAACTCTAATGAAAATAGCATCCTTCATAGATCCTATAGTAATCCCAATGGAACTCTTCGAGAACCTAATAAAGAAGGCCTCAATGTGCGGGGATCGCTGTATTAAAGAGCTTGAAGATGACATGAGCTACTGGGGAAAGAGGGTTGCATCAATAATTAAGGGATACTATGAGGAGGATATTGAGACCCTAATAGATGCTGTATCCAAGGCCTCAAAGATCTTCGCCTTGAGGGATATATCTGTTGAGAAGCTCTCCCAGGATACTATAGAGATAAAGCTAGTAGGGGTTGGCAAGAGCGAGGTCACAACAAGGCTAACATATATATTCATTAAGAACCTCTTTGAAGAGCTGGGATACAGGGTGTCGCTCGACAGTATAGGAGTTGGAGTGATCAAGACCACAATAGAGAAGAATAGATAGAGATGTTGAGGATAGGATAGGGTAGGAACAGCGTTGATCTCAACTGGTGAAGCACTTTTAAGATCCTTCGGTAATGGTGCTAGCAACCTATAACAAAACCTGAAAGCCTCGTCCTTTAGGGCGGGGATGGCTATGGCTTATAAGCCTTCTAGGGTTTAATCTTTTTGGAGCCCAGGATGATGGGCTCCTGGGGGAGTTCTGGCCCCCCTCACTGCCCCCCAAATGACAGATGTAAACCCGAATAGATGGGGGGAACCTATGATCCGCCGGTAAGAGGGCGGGAACCCCAGCCCTTTCAAGGCGGGGAGGAGGTCAGAGGGCAGCACTACTTGTGAGAGTAAAAACAAATAGATTAAAAGCATCGTTGGTCAGAGCTTGAGGTGGGTATGTGTGAGTATACTTGCTGATCTCATCTATTGAAGGGAGATCCTTTTCTCGAGGACCCTGCTTAAGGATATTCTAGAGCTCATGAGCTCTATGATATCTCTCCTTAGATCGGGGTTTTCAAAGGCTCCCCTAAATGCCCATGTGATCATCTTCAGGGGCTCTCGAATTCCTCTGTGGAGTGCGCAGAGATGTATAGCCTCAACTATTACCATAACGCCTTTTGTGTCTAGGTATGTATAGATAAAATCCGCTATCTGGTTTGTGAGCCTCTCCTGGACTTGGAGTCTTCTTGAGAATACATCAACTACCCTGGCAAATTTAGAAAAGCCCATTACCTTGCTTCCTGGTATATATGCTATAGATGCTGTGCCGATTATTGGTAGGAGATGGTGCTCACACATGCTCCTGACAGGGATATCGTATACCACTACAATATTATTCCACATCTCCACCGTCTCCTCTCCGTTGTCTCCCTCGTAGTTAAAGGTTTTCACATACTCGTCGGGGTTTGATATATAGCCCCTAGCAAGCTCATCAAGCCACATTTTAGCAACCCTTTCTGGGGTTTCTCTCAAGCCCTCTCTATTTGGATCCTCTCCTATTATCTCCAAAAGCCTTCTTATTAGCCCGGCGAGCTCTCTATAGAGGTTCTCTCTATTATTATAAGCCTTCTCATCATTCCTGCGTGTCTCCATTAGTATCGCCTTTAATATGGTGTCTCATATAATCACACCGTGTGAATGCTTAAAAGATTTATTGTATAGCATTATTGGTTAGAGGTATGCCAATCTACCAGGGGAATGATCTTAGGAAGGTAACTGGTGGGAAGAAGAGGACTAGTAGAAAGCCTAGGAAGAGAGAGGTTGGCGGTTTTCCAACGGAGACTCTTTTCCACGATGAAGAAGAGAGGATCCTCTCAAGGGTATATGGGGGCAACATCAAGGTAAGGCTTAAAAAGGCTCTCTATGCAAACATACAGATGCCAGATGGAAAGAGCAGGAAGGTCAAGATCCTTAGGATCGTTGAAACTCCGATGAACCCTGACTACACTAGAAGAGGCATTATAGTTAGAGGAACTATAATAGAGACAGAACTTGGAAGAGCCGTTGTGAGATCACGCCCTGGGCAGGATGGGGTTATAAACGCTGTACTGATCAAGCAGGAATAGAGCCATGGCTAAGAGAATCATAGTGTGGCAATCATACCTAGATCCAAGCATATCTAGAAAATACGGAAGAAGAGTTCCAAAGAGCCTCCTCCCAAGCAGGGTTACCGTAGAGGATATCCTAAAGGCCTGTAGAGAGATCGGTATAGAGTGTGAGATCATGGATAAGAAATATCCTAGAACATGGCACCTTGGCCACAAGGCTGTAGAAGTTAACTATGAAGGATCTAAATCAAAGCTCCTTAAAGAACTAGCCAAAACCCTACAGAGGATCTGCTCTAGAGATATAGCTAGCCATCAATAACCCAGAATCCAATCCGTAGGAGAAATACTAAAATAGCCAGCTTGTCTTTTAAGGTGGGGGTTCTACTTATTCTGGGGTTTTACGTGGTGTTCTTTTTCTCCTATGTGTGGTGTTTGTTTAGGTCTATATGCTGAGCCTGTGTGTTTAGGGCAACTCATTACTACCCTGAATAACGAGACACTTAGTTGTGACTAGAAGATCTAGCTTAAAGCTTTATCCTCTCCCAGTATTTTATAATATTTGGCGGGGGTGCCCGAGCGGGTCAAAGGGGGCGGACTCAAGATCCGCTGGCGTAGGCCTGCGTGGGTTCGAATCCCACCCCCCGCACCATCTGTTCTTCCAAAGACTGGCTCAGGATCTTTTTCTCTATAGCTTGTAACTATAGTAATGATGATCCATTATATTAGGGATAGGATTTTATTTCTTTATAATAGATGCTATCTATAAAATACCAAGCTACACTCTTATTGTGAGGAGGGGAGATATATCCTTCCATCCCTCACCACTATGATTTCTTCACATGGTATGTCGTCTCTGTGTGATACTATGAGAGCTATTATTCTTTTCTCCTTAATATAGCCTAGCAGGTCTTTTATGCAGCACTCATAGTAGTCAGGATCTAGGTGGTCTAGGGCCTCGTCTATTAAGAGAACTCTGGGATCTGATGCTAGGGCTCTTGCTATAGATATCCTGATCCTCCATCCAGTACTGAGACTTGATGCTTTTCTACCATAGAGGTCTCTGGCGATTCTAAGAAGATCCATTATCCTATCTAGCTCCTCATCATTAACCCTTTTGGCAAACACTATGTTCTTGAGGACACTCATGTGGGGGAAAATGCTTCTATCACCCCTGATAAGGGGGAATCTTCTTCTCTCAGGCTCTAGGTTTGTTATATCAATACCATCATATAGGATCCTGCCCTTATCTGGGATCACAACTCCTGCTACTATGTTCAAAAGAGTTGTTTTACCAGATCCATTTGGTCCCTTGATACAGACAGCGCTTCCATGATCTATCTCTAGATAATCTACCTTAAGGCTGAATGCCCCATAGGTTTTCACTATATCCTCTAGTACGAGACCCTTCAATAGGCATCTAGGAATTTCTAAATATGAAAATATATAAGTATTTTTCAAAATAGGTATAGGGAAATATATGAAGAAAAGCTTCATTTTATATGCTGCTATTCTCATAATAGGCTTTGCTATAGGAGCCATAGCCTCTTCATATATACCCTCTCAACAGGCTCCAGGATCTAGGATTATAACTATAACGCAAAGTACTGGGGGCTCAATATCAACTATAATATCTACATTCACATATAGCACTACCGTCACAGAGAGACAGAGTGCCGCCAAGAGGGAGGTATATATCTTAGAGGCGGCTACTCTAAAGCCCTTGGTCAATATGATAAAACAGATAATGTCGGCCAGAGGCTATACTGTTATTGATGAGGCTAAGGGATCTACGCAGCTTGCTAGAGAGATAAATGATCTAGGTAAGAGGGTAGATCTATTCATTCCAATAGATTCAGAGGTTGTTGAGAAGATCCTCATGCCTAGTAAGACAGCAACATGGTATATAGTGATAGCCTCCTCATCCATTGTATTTGTTTATAGCAACTATAGCGAGAGCAAGGTTAAAAAGGGACTTGACATGCTGGGTAGTGGGAACCTAGAGGGCTTCTTTGAAGGGATACTCTCCGGGGATTATAGGATAGGACTTGGGAATCCTGATAATGTCCCCCAGGGCTATAGAACGCTCATGGTTCTAAAGCTAGCAGGCCTGATTCTAAAGAATAATGAGAGCTATTATCTTGATAAGTTCAACTCCCTCCTAAGGTCTGGCAAGGCCATATATGCTAGGGATGCTGCAGCCCTAACCTCACTTATACAGACAGGGGCTATAGATGTATCGTTCACATATCTCCACGAAGCTATTTTATATGGGCTGAAATATGCTAGGCTACCAAAGGAGCTAGATCTATCTGATCCAAGCCTTAGAAGCCTATATTCGAGGGTTAACTATACAACAAGCACAGGACAAACAATAGTTGGAGCCCCCATAGAGATTGTGGTAACAATACCAAAGACAGCAGCTAATAGAGAAGCTGCTCTTGCAATAATATCATATTTACTAACCAACAGCGGTAAAGAGATCATTAGAAATGCTGGTCTCAACCCGGTTGATAGGCCAGAGATAAGAGGATCTGTTGAGGATCTCCTTGGCTAATTGTTTTTCCTTTGTATAGCAAAGCCTTAAACAGGAGGTGAGACTATTGCTTCATAGGCTCTTCTTTTTCTCATTCATATCAATGGTTCTCCTTATAATAGCTATCCCAATATTGTATCTAGGGTATGAGGGTTCTCTTGGAAGGTTCTCTAACCCATCGATTATGTTTAGCATGACTCTTCTAGAGTCTATACTGTTGACAATGATCTCGTCTGCTATAGCTACAACAATCTCCCTCGTCCTCGGCGCGCCTGTTGCATATTATCTTGCCAGATATAGTTTCAGAGGTAAGGGGGTTGTGGAGGTCCTCATAGACCTGCCAACATCTGTTCCACACCCTATGATCGGAATATCTATACTACTCATAGCAGGTCCCATAGGCCCCCTTGCACCTATCCTGAGGTATGTGGGTGTTGATAATATAACATATAGCTTTCTAGCCCTAGTCCTGGCTCTCATAATAGTGTCAATGCCTATAATGATCAAGTCTCTAGCAAATAGTTTCAGATCGATGGATATAGAGCCGGAGATAGCCGCGATAACCCTTGGCGTTAACAGAGTAAGGGTTTTTCTAGAGATAGTACTTCCAATGAGCATTAGGTCTATAATGAACTCATATGCAATAACCCTGGCAAGGTCTATAAGCGAGTTCGGTGCCATAGGTATAGTTGCATATTATGTTCTAACACCTCCGTTCCAGGGGGTGAAGCCAGCCTCGGTCATTATATGGGATCTATTTGAATCAATGGGCATAGCCCCAGCTGTTTCTGCTAGCGCAGCACTACTCCTACTAAGCTTTATAGTGCTTGTAGGGATAAGGATATCAGAGAAGAGGAGCTGAAAGCTTTATTAGGGTTGTTTAGGGTTAGTTGGTTTTGAGTATGTTTAGTGTTTATCGGGCTTTGCAGGAGGGTGAGAGCTGTTGAAGCTGGGAGAGACCCTCTTTATAGCGATCTAGAATAACTAGGATCTTTTGAGGTTGTTAGACTAGTGGCAGATCATGCT